>SDBT01006452.1_pt1 | contig 19466 bp, 23 predicted proteins | sample 2277101 | NCBI WGS metagenome assembly SDBT01 (sample SAMN10404973, study PRJNA504765) | marine sediment metagenome | isolation source: marine sediment core GS10_PC15, 103 cmbsf | place: Arctic Ocean: Southern Knipovich Ridge | collected 2010 | reverse complement strand
AAAATAAGGAAAATGAATCACTCAGAACGGGAAAAGGCAAAGAAAATCCCCATAAGTATCCCTGATCAAGGACTTGTTTTTCAACCCAGACCTGTTGGTCGCTCAAATTTTATTGGTTTAAGAAATGCTGATTATGGTGAAGGATTTAGAATGTCAACAGTTCCTGAACTTATCAATTTATTTCTAGTTTCTTTAAAAAATAAAGATCGTCCTGCAGAAGGACTTGTTGAGATGTATCTTACAGGGTATGGCCATATAACAGGAGATACTGTTTCCCATTATTTTCCAGAAGGAATGTTTGTTGAAGATAATCCTTTAATAAGAAATAAAGCAATCATTACCCCAACATATAAAGAATTTAAGGACAGGCTTGGTTCCCATGAGGAAGGAGGAGTTGTTTTTAGTGATGATAGAAGTGTGAGATTTACCCCTTATGGTTTTGATACGAAAACCCTTTTAATTACTTCAGACATGAGCTATTACTTTATGCCAAGGCCAATGATAAATACAGGAATTATTGCATTATTCGGAGGAGAAGAAAACGCTGAAAAGTTTACACAGGTAGCTGCATATTTGGGAGGAAATCCTTTTTTTGATACTTTAGAAAATGTAGATTCTCCGAGAATAGGACTTGTTGATATTGTATCTTATGCATTTGATAGCAGCCTCCGTGTTTACGTACGATACTCTGGTGATGCTAAAAATGATATTTCTTTTGGGGTTAAAGAACTAGTAAAAGAAGCAGCTTAATTCTCCCCCCTCCAAACGCCCTTTCTGAATCACAATAATCCTTAAAAACCATTGATTTATTGCTGGTTTAAGGAAAATGAAATTCACACATTGCTTATTTATTGATAGGAGAACTACAGATGGGCGTACCGATTTTACAGATTTGCCCTTTAATGACTTAGACCAATTAATGGGAATGGTTGATCCAGCCCTTAGTATCCCTTATGTAACTGGTGTAAGAATCACAGAAAAAACATCTGAAATTGAAGGTAAACCATGGTGGGGTGCTACTATGCTTCAAAGAGAGGCTTCTGATGTTGGAGTTGATGTGTCCGGATTTTATTCTACTGAGGAGCAATTTAAACAAGATTTAAGAAAAGCATTAAATGACGACCATCTTTTTGAACGAATTTATCAAGCTAAAGAAGAATATCAAAGATTGCTAGCTTCTTAGTAATCATCCTTCCAAACGGGCTTTTCTGAATCACAATAATTCTTATAAATCATGCTTTAATAATAAGTCAAATGGATAGAGAAGAATCTAGACAAGAAAAATATATCTCAAAACCAAGACAAATTATGAATTTTGGGATAGGTACAATAGCAGTCTATGCTTTTCTTAATCTCAGTTGGGGTTGCTTGCCTACAACACTAAATAGAGTATTCAATGGAATGTCTAAATCTCAAATAGAATATGCAAGGGAAAATGACACTCCTGCACCAATTCATTTCTTTTTTAACGATTTTTCTATACCAGGGAGAGAACTTACATATTTAATACTTGGTGAAGGAGAAGAATAACCCCTCCAAAACCCTTAAAAAGCATTAATTCTCCTTAATCTTGTAGACTAGGTCCGCGGGATAGCCCTCCGCGATTTGCAAACGGGCTTTATGGCAGACTGCAAGGAAGGACGTGATTAGTGCGTTGAAAAGTCTTTGTTCGGACGTTGACGCTTTGTCCACTTCGATCTTGCATATGCGAATCGGGTCAGGCCTTGATCGGAGCAGCCCTAACCATTTGTTAAGATGCTTGGTGGGTCGCAGAGCTGAGGAAGAGTAAAGGTCGCTTTTTGATTATCTATGAGCAACCTTCTGGGTCTACGCTATGTATATTTCTTAAGACAATAATTGTTATAAACTAAGCTTCTAATTTATCTCCATGTCTAAGGATGTTGATTATGAGGATTTGGCCTTGCATTGTGGCTCACCAGGATGTATGAGAGAAATTAGGGGGGGAAGGGTTGCGTATGATGAAGAACGTGAAGAAGTTTATCATCCAGATGATTGTGCACGCCAGGCAACAATTATTAGAGCATTTCAATCTAAAAGTGTTGAATTTCAGGGCCTAAAATATATCCCATTTGAAGAGGCAATAAGACTTCTAAAAGAAGGTAAATTGGTCCAAGCAGAAGAATCCTAGTTCTTAAAACACTAATTTAATAAACCTTTTTTATCTTTTCTATACATGAAAAGAGGTTTGAATAAACATGGTCAATTTTATCTTGTTGCTGCCATGATTCTTGTTGTTTTGCTTATTGGGATTATTGCTATTACAAATTATTCTAAAAAAAGCTCTGGTGTTGGGCTTGATGAAATTGAACAAGAACTTGAGATAGAAAGTGAACAATTTGTAAATTATGTTACATACAATGAATTAAGTCAGGAAGAAAAATTTAGAGATTTTCATGAATTTGTAAATGATTATGTAGATTATAGAGGAAGTGATAAGAATTTTTACTTTATTTTTGGAACTAAGGAAAATCTTACCCTTGCTGGAAGCCAAAATCAAGAAGCAACTGTTTCTATAGATTCTGTTCCTGTAATAGATGTTTCAGGAGAATTTTCAGAAAGTATTGATCCTGCAGGCAATAATGTTGTGATAATCATTGGACCTACAACATATGAGTTTGGTTTGAAAGAAGGGGAAAACTTTTATTATATAGTTTCTAAGAATATTAATGGGGGAGAGTATGTTATTAGCAAATAAGAAGAAAGGGGTGAGTATAATGGTTGGATATCTCTTATTAGTTGTATTTGTAATTATCATCAGTGTATTGGTTTATACTTGGCTAAAAAGTTATGTTCCTGCAGAAAGTATTGGTTGCCCTGAAGGTGTTTCTATTAGCTTGGATGATTATTATCTTGATTGTGACAATAAGCAGTTGAATATAACTGTAAAAAACACTGGGCGATTTAATTATCTAGGGTTTTTCATTCATGGTTCAAATGATGCAGATCAGGAAATAGCAACAATTGATTTTTCGGCTTACCTCGACGATAGATTTGGGAAAATGACATTATATAGAAACGCTATATCTTACCTTTCTTCTGGAACAAATAGAATTGCACCAGGAAATACTGTTGGTGCTGTTTTTGATTTTTCTTCTGAAACAGAACAACTCAAATATATTACTCTTGTTCCTGCTCGTCTTGAAGAAAAAGATGGGAGAGAAAGATTTGCAATTTGTTCAGATTCATTAATTAGGCAAAATTTAGATTGTAGTACAGGAGATAGTGGGATAATAATTGCTGGAGATTGTGATGCAGAAGATGTTTCAATAACTTGTGCTTCTGCAGAATGTGGAGATGTAGAAAATAATTGCGAAGATGATGTAACTTGCCCCAATACTTGTGATGTTGGTGCAGGAGAAACTTGCATAAACAATGTTTGTGTTGAAGACAATTGTGTGGCAGAGGATGTTTCAATAACTTGTGCTTCTGCAGAATGTGGATCTGAAACAAATAACTGCGGAGAAATAATTGCCTGTACAGATACCTGTGATTCTCAAACAGAATATTGCGAAAATAATTTATGTGTCTTATACTGCGGAGATGGTGTTGTTGAATCTGAACAAGGGGAAGAATGTGATGATGGAAATGTTGAAAATGGGGACGGATGTTCTTCATTATGTTTTGTGGAAATAGGGTGGCTATGTGATGATGAAGAACCAAGCACTTGTAGTGAGGATGCGAGCTATGGTGAAGACGAATATTGTGTTTATTTGGGGCATAGTAATGGGGATTGTACAATTAATTTCGGGGTATGTAATAGTGCTGGGGGAATAGATGAGAGTACCCAACCCCTAGCAGGAGACTATTGTCCTGCGACGTTATGCTGTTTCCCTTAACTAATATAAATTTATAAAATAAAAATGATTTTAGAAAATATGAAGAAAAAAAAGGGGATTTCTCCTGTTGTTGCAACGGTTCTATTAATCATGATGGTTGTTGTAATAGGATTAATTATCTTTTTATGGTTTAGAGGTCTTTCTCAAGAAGCTGTGACAAAGTTCGGAGGCACAAACATTGAACTTATTTGTGATGAAGTTGATTTTTCTTCTGATTATTCTGGAGGTACCCTCTTTGTTTCAAATTTTGGGAATGTTCCAATATATAGTCTAAAACTTAAGATTATTGGTGAAGGAAGTCATTCTACTCAAGACGTAATTGACCTGGATGTTGGATGGCTAAATACTGGTCTAAGGCAAGGGGGTGTTTTTTCTGGAACTATTGATCTTGGTGCTGGTGCAGAAAAAGTTATTGTTATTCCTGTTTTAATGGGAACTTCTAAAAAAGGTCAAACAACACATGTTTGTGACGAAAGGTATGGGAAGGAGATTTTCTTATAATGAAAGATAAAAAGGCTTTATCTGGAATTGTAACAACAATTATTTTAGTTGCTATGGCAATAGGTCTTGCTACAATTGTTTGGGTTGTTGTTGATAATCTTGTGAAAGACAAAATTGAAGGTGCTGAATCTTGCCTAAATATTTTTGGTGAAGTTAACTTAAATCCAAGATACACTTGCTATGATGGCACTGAAAACAAACTTCAATTTTCAATAAGTATTGGGGATTTAGATGTTCAAAAGATTCTTGTAGCTATTTCTAGTGATGAAAGTAGCACGAGATTTGAATTAGACGATACTACTTCTCCTGCAAATGTGGCTTCTTATCCAGATGGGGTAGGAGATGCTTTAATTCCTGGGAAAAATTCAGGACTTACATATATTTTTGATCTTAGTGCAGCAGGATTTATAGAAATACCAAAAACCATAGATATTGCACCGATAATTAATGGAAATACTTGCGAAGTTTCAGATTCTATAGAGGCATTTGATAGTTGCGATCTTCTTTAGTTAAATTTTTCCAAAATAATCAAAAAAAGCCAGAGTTATAAATTGCTCAAAATCTGGATGATAATCTACTGTTGCAAATTCTTCCCCTTGTGACTGCACCATTGGTTCTCCCCCTCCATGATAAGTTCTTGCAAAATCTTTAATTATCTCTATAGGCCCTCTTCCATCTTCAAATCTTATACATCCACGAACAGGGGTTGGCTTTTCTCCAGGAAGACTGGAAAGTCTTTTTAGCTCTTGTTGAACATCCCTTTCATCAGAATCAACCTTAACTTCTAGTCTTTTTTTGTATAGGGTAAGCAGTGCAAATTGTTCCATATTCCAGGAGAGGGTAAAACCCTTAAAAAGATTATTGTGATGCATCATATTAAAAGAAAAAGTATTAAAACCGAATTCTATTTAAAATAATATGGAGGGAAAAAGAGGGCAGATTTGGGTAGAGACTATGATCTATACGCTCATCGCATTTGCACTTATTGCACTTGTTTTGACTTTTGCTATACCTAAAATAGAACAAATTCGTGATAAAGGAATTATCGAACAATCTATAAGAGTTTTAGAAGATGTAGATTCTGTTATCTCAGACTTGCAAGTCCCTGGGAATCAGAGAGTTCTAGAATTAGGATTAAGTAAAGGAATCTTAAAAATAGATGGTGCTAATGATAAAGTTGTTTTTGAAATAGAAAGTTCATTCGAATATAGCCAACCCGGAGAAGATGTAAATGTGGGGGAGATTGTTGCAAATACAGCAGGAGAAGGTAAGCTCAAAGATGTTACTTTAACTTTAGATTATTCTGGAAGATATAATATAGCATATCAAACTGCAGATGAATTAAAAGAAATAACAAAGGCCTCAACACCTTACAAGATTTTAATCTCAAATATAGGGGAAGATGAATCAGGCTTGACAATAATAAATTTTGAATTAGGAAATTAAAATGCCAGGAATACAAGATTACCCACAAGTTCCAGTAAATCTCTCACCAACAGTGCCTCCTCTGAAAAAAATCAAAGATAAAACAAAAGTTGATGTAAGATATAGTGTTATTGCACCTTTTGCATTTATCCATATTTATTGGGATCCAAAGATCTATGAAATTCTCTATGATATTGAAGAGCCTGTGCTTGATCAAACAGAGACCCAATATCACGAACAAATTTTAGCTGCTATGAGAGACATGATTGATGTTGATGTTGTTGTGGAGAAGAGTACTGAAAAACTATTAGAGTATATTGACAAGAGATTCAAAATAATTGCTTTTGAACTTGGACTAAATATGTCTTATGAATCTTACAAAAAGATATATTATTATTTAATAAGAGACTTTATTGGTTTTAATGAAACAGATCCTCTCCTTAAAGATTATTTTGTAGAAGATATAGAATGCAATGGGGTTGGAACACCTGTTTATATTGTTCATCGAGTTTATAGAAACCTTAAAACAAATTTGCTGTTTAAAGATTATGCTAGATTAGAAAGTTTTGTTGAAAAACTTGCCCAAAGAAGTGGAAAACATATTTCCTATGCTTCTCCCATCTTAGATGGTAGTCTTCCAGACGGAAGTCGTGTCAATGCAACATATACTAAAGATATAACTTCTAAAGGACCTACATTTACAATTAGAAAATTCACCAAAACACCTTGGACACCCCCACAATTATTATCTTTTAGGACTCTTAGTCCTGAGATGCTTGCTTATTTATGGATAGTGATTCAATATAAGATGAATATATTGATTGCAGGAGGAACTTCTTCTGGAAAAACCACGTTACTTAATGCTATTGCGTTTTTTATTCCTCCTGAAGCAAGAGTTGTAAGTATTGAAGATACAAGGGAATTAAATCTTCCTAGAGAAAACTGGTTGCCAAGTGTTGTAAGAACTGCAACAGGGGCAAATGATAAAGGAGAAATCGATTTGTTCACATTATTAAAAAGCTCTTTCAGACAAAACCCTGATTATGTTATTGTGGGAGAGGTTAGAGGTAAAGAGGCATATGTTCTATTCCAGGGTATGGCTTCTGGACATTCTTCTATAAGTACTTTGCACGCAGATTCTGTAGACACGGTTATAAAAAGATTGGAAACCCCCCCAATTGAGCTTTCTCCAACACTTTTGAATGTTCTTGATTGTGTTTGCATCATGACCCACGCTATTGCTCAAAAGCAAGAAACCCGAAAATTAAAGGAGATTGTTGAAATAATAAATATCACTAACGAAGGGATTGCTATGACAAACACTCCTTTTGTCTGGAACCCTGCAGAAGACCAATTTTACTTCAAAAAGAACAGTAAAATCTTTGAAAAAATTGCAAAAAGGTTTGGGATGGATATTGAAGAAATTCAGAGAGAATTTCAAATAAGGGTTCAATTACTTCATAAATTATATGAAAAGAAGATTTTTGATTTTGAAAGGGTTCAGGGGATTATCACTCAATATTATAAACAACCTAAAAAGGTTTTGGCTAAGTTTGGGATTAAATGAAAATATTTAATAATCTAATTTACCTTTCCTCACCATGATAAAAGAGGAGAATATTTCAGCTATTAGCCAATCTATTAAAATACTTGAAGATGCGTTTGACGGATTGGAGAAAGCGTACAGAGAAAAAGATTCTGAGAAATTCAATAAATTCAAAAGAATTATCATCCAAACACAAAGGAGGATCTCTGCTATCAAATGATTTCCGGAGATGTTTCTATAAACAAGCTTAGAGAAGCTATTTCTCAAGAAAGAAAAATTATCAATGAGATGATCTCTATGTTTTCCCATCTTAAAAAATCTCCAACAGATCACGAAAGAGAGATGGTTGTTGGGCAACTGGAGTCTTTGCAAGAATCTTTGAAAAAAACAGGGCAACAGGTTATTGGATCTGCTGAAAAAATCTCTATGTTTAAAAAACTCATGCCACAAACAAAACCAACTACTCCAACCATCCAACCTAAAAAATTGCCTACAAAATCTCTTCAACCTGTTCCAGAATCAATTCATCAAGAAAAAGGTAAATCTGAAGGGAAAAGAAAAATTAAGGCAATAGGTTTAGAAAAACAAACTATCAAAAGATTGAAGGTTAAGAAGGAAAAGATTAAGAAGAAAAAAGTGAGAAAAGCTAGTAAGTATGCTAAAATTTCTAGCAGCATTTTTTATAATTTTTCAATGAAGCAACTTAAAAAAGGTCGATTCAGAAAAATGCATAGGGAACTTGTGAGGGCAGGGATGTATTTTGTCCCTGCAAATTATATTTCAATGATTTTCTTTACAACAATAGTGGCATTTGTTGTTTCTATCTTTCTTGTTATTTTCTTTATGTTTTTTAAGTTTGTAGCAAGTCCTCCGTTCTTTATTGCTACTGAAGGAGCATTAGGACTAAAACTTTTGAGGGTTTTCTGGATTGCAATTCTCCTCCCTATTTTAACATTTTTATTTGCATATTACTATCCTTCACTAGAGAAAAAAGCTAAAGGAAGCAAGCTTGAACAAGAACTTCCTTTTGCAACAATACACATGGCTGCTGTTTCCCAGTCTCTTGTTGAGCCAAGTAAAATCTTCTCAATAATTATTAGCACAAAAGAATATCCCCATCTTGAGAAAGAGTTTATAAAATTACAGAATGAGATAAATGTCTATGGGTATGATCTTGTTACAGCTTTAAGAAATCGTGCTTTTAACGGACCTAGTAGAAAACTTGCAGAACTTTTTAATGGATTAGCTACAACAATTACTTCTGGGGGAGATCTTCCAGATTTTTTCGAGAAGAGATCTCAGAGCCTTTTATTTGAGCATAGACTTTCTGAAGAGAAACAAACAAAAGCTTCTGAAACATTTATGGATATTTATATCAGCCTAGTGATTGCAGCACCTATGATTTTAATGTTGTTATTAATAATGATGAGAATGAGTGGGTTAGGGGTTTCTTTATCTATAAGCACTATAACTGTTATCATGGTGCTATCTGTTATCCTTGCCAATATATTCTTTTTAACATTTTTACACTTAAAACAGCCGGGGGGGCGATAAATGGAACTTAAAAAAACACACTGGATTTTGATGGGAATTGCCTTAGGGATAATGCTTATCTCTCTCTTGTTCCTAAACACAAAGTTTTTCCTTTTTATTTTTGGGATAGGAGTTATTATTGGGGTTTCCCCTTTTGTTTTTTCTGTAATGCTTGAAACAAAAAGATCTTCTGAAAAAGAGGAAATGTTTTTAGAATTTTCCAGGAATCTTGTAGAAAGTGTTAAGACAGGAACTCCTATTGGAAAAAGTATAATTAATGTTAGAGATAAAGCTTACGGGGTTTTGGGGATCCATATTAAAAAACTTGCAAATCAAATTGCTCTAGGAATTCCTTTAAATCAAGCACTACAGACATTTTCTAAAGATATCAAAAATAAAACTATCTCTAGATCTTTAACCCTTATACGGCAAGCAGAAAGAAGTGGTGGAGAAATTGGGGAGATTCTTGAATCTGTTACAGAAGCTGTAACTATCGCAGATAAATTGAAAAAAGAACGAAAAGCTTCCATATCTACACTTGTTGTCCAAGGATATATTATTTTCTTCGTGTTTATTGTTATTGTTCTTGTTCTTCAATTTCAAATACTTCCACTTCTGGGAGGAATTAGTAATTCAGGAGGTTTTGGAATTATTGGCATTGGAAGCGGATCTCCAATAACATCTACAGAATTATCAAATTCTTTCCTATATTTGTTGGTTACACAAGGGTTTTTTTGTGGCTTAACAATTGGTAAATTATCTGAAGGAAATATCAAAACAGGAATTAAACATTCTTTTGTTCTAGCAATCTCAGCATTTTTAATTGCTACAGGAGCAAATATTTTCTTTTTATCTTAAATGATTTTGAAAAATAAAAAAGGGTCCCATGTAGGGGTTGTTATTTCTTTTGTGATTTTTATTCTTTTTGTAGTATTCATATCTGTGGTGCTTCTACCTGCTACAGAAGTTAAAAACAAACAAAATGTTATTGATTATTTGGAGGTAGAATTAATTGATTTAGTTTCTTCAGATATTACTTCTGCCTCTGTTAAGATTTCTAAGCAAAATCCTAATGATTGTGTGCAATTAACAGATTTCTTATCTAAAACAGCAATAGCAAGCAAATTCTTAGTTTTAGATGAAGATCGGGAACTTGTTGATGCCGATATTTCAAGTTCTGATACTGGAGATTTGCTTATCAATAGGGGAGGAGATATTTTTTTCAAAGTTCTTGAATCTGATGATTTTTCAGAGGCTGAAATTGGAAATCCTGCTTCTTGCCAACCTTTAAACGAAGGTGATGGAGGATATATTTTAGGGCTTGTAAAAACAAATAAAAAAATCTTCGAGGGTAATGTGATGAATTTAATTGAGGACTATAATACAGATTATGAAACTTTAAAAGAAAGTTTAAAAATTGGTCCTGGAAATAATTTTGGGTTTTCATTTACATATGGGAATGGTACTACAATCTCTGCGACTGAGAAAAATATCTCTGTAAATGTTTATGTTCAAGAAATTCCTATTTTTTATATAAATAAAGAGGCAGATACAGAAGCAGGTTCTTTGAACATAAGGGCGTGGTGATAAAATAAAATGAAAAATAAAAAAGGGTGGATAAAAATTGTGGAAGCTTTCATAGCAATACTTCTCATCGGAAGTGTCGCCTTGATTATAATTAGTGATGAAGTTTCTAAAGATTCTTCTGACGAAATTAATAATTTTGAGAATTTTGTTTTGAAAAAAATTCAGATAAGTTCTTCTTTAAGAGGAGATATTTTGGCAGGAGATGATCTTGTTGAATGGGCAAATTTCCCATCACAAGTAAAAGCAGCAATAGAAGATGAAGTTCCTGGAAATCTTGAATGCCAAGCAAAGATATGTCCTCCTTCAAGTACCTGTCTTTTAACAGAAGCCCGAAACACCAATATTTATGCCGAATCTATTTTTATTAGTACAGATCTAGATGGGCCTCTTGACCCAAGAATTCTTAAACTATTTTGCTGGGAAAAATCTTAAGCTGTTCTTACTTCTCCTAAAAGATTTAATCTCAGGTTTAATACTTCCCATTCAAATTCTTCATCAGTCCAAAACATAAAATTTTCTTTCCCTAGAATAGAACCTAGAACTCTTCTTTTCCCAGGCCTACTTCTAAGTTTTCTCATGCTTCTCTCTACATTCTCAGTTGTAAAATATTTCCCAAAAGTCTTATAACAAGCCCTTATAGCAAAATAAATACCTGCTTCATCTTTGACTTCTCCGAGGGTTTGAAGATATTCTCTTAACATGTTTTAACCATAATAAAATGCTTAAAAAGCATTATTGTTCTTAAAGACATATATCCTAAATTTAATAAATCCCTTTTAATTAAGAAGAATATGAAACTAAAAAAAATATCTGAAAATATATATGAAATTCCTAAAGAAGGAAAAATGCTTGTGCCTGGAAGGATCTTTGCCTCAGAAGACTTAATTGATAATATAAAGGAAGGAAAAACTTTGGATCAAATTAAAAACGTGGCTAGTTTACCAGGAATTAAGGAGGCTTCTTTTGCGATGCCAGATGCTCATCAAGGATATGGATTCCCAATTGGGGGTGTTGCAGCTTTTGATTTAGAAAAAGGAGTAATTAGTCCTGGAGGAGTGGGATATGATATTAATTGTGGGGTTAATTTTCTTGCAACAAGTTTAAACAAAAAAGATTTCATTTCTAAAAGAAAAGAAATTTTACATCAATTATCAAGAGATATTCCCTCTGGTCTTGGGCGTGGAGGAGCTTTAAAACTTTCTGATAAAGAAATAGATGATATCTTGGAAAAAGGTTGTGCTTGGGCTTTGGAGAAAAAATATGCTACAAAAGATGATCTTGATAAAACAGAAGATAATGGTCAGTTAAAAGGAGCAAATAGTTCAAAAGTTTCTCAAAAAGCAAAAGCAAGAGGAAGAGATCAAATAGGAACTATTGGAGCTGGAAATCATTTTTTAGATATACATGTTGTTGAAGAAATTTTTGATGAAAATGCTGCCAAAGTTTTTGGGCTTAAAAAAGATCAGATAACAATTATGATCCACTGTGGAAGTCGGGGCTTAGGCCATCAAACAGCTTCAGATTACATACAAAAGATGGAAAAAGAGTTTGGGATAAAACATCTTGTTGATAAAGAACTTGTATATGCTCCATTAACTTCTCCGCTTGCAAAAGATTATTTAGCTGCAATGAAAGCTGCTGCTAATTTTGCATTTGTAAATCGGCAGTTGATCACCCATAATGCAAGAGGATCATTTAAACAATTTTTTCCAAATGTTGAGATTAAAACTGTTTATGGAATTACCCATAATATTGCAAAAATAGAAGAGCATATTATCGACGGTAAAAAACAGAACTTGTGCGTGCATCGGAAAGGTGCCACCCGTAGTTTTGGGGCTGGTAGAGAAGAAATTCCATTGGTTTATAGAAAAGTTGGGCAACCTGTTTTAATTCCAGGAAGTATGGGAACAGCATCTTATGTTTTAGTTGGAACTAAAAAAGCTGAAGAAATTTCATGGGGAAGCACTGCTCACGGTGCAGGCAGGTCAAAAAGCAGGGCAGATGCAATGAAAGAAATAAGTGTAGAAGAAGTTCGAGAATCTTTGAAAAAACAAGACATACTTTTAAAAGTTGGAAGTTTGAAGAGGCTTCCTCAAGAAGCACCTAATGCATACAAGGATATTGACAAAGTTGTAAAAGTTGTTGATGATTTAGGGATTTGTAAAAAGGTTGCAAAACTCAAACCTTTAGCAGTATTAATAGGATGAGAATATTTATAAAATTGATTTGATTATGAACAATATTAAAATGGGGTTGAAAAAAAGTCTTTTTTTTGGTTTTGCTATATTAATATTAATTGGAGTTCTTCCTTTTGTAAGCCCAACTATTCAAGATGGTTGTTTTACAAGTGAGGGAGGGGTTTGTGATTCTAATTGTTGTGCAGGATGTACCCAGGGACAAGCCCAATGTGAAGGCGTGGGATGTAATTATTGTGAAGAAGACAATACTTGTTTATGGGATGAAACAGAATGTGCTAAAAGAGAAACACCAGGATATTCTTGCTCACCATCTTGTGTCTATGCAGATACTTGTGATCAAACAGGAATTGATGTGAATTCTTGTCCTGGAAGTGATTGTTCAAGAACTAAGGGGTCGGATATTTCTTGTACTGTTGATGGTGCTATTGGCGCTTGTGATACAGGGGCTTGTGAGCCAGCATATACAACTTGCGAGATACATATCACTATTGACGAAGTTCCTTTTCCAAGAATATACTATTATAATGCAGATGACGAAGATCGTTGTTTAAGTTTAGATCCTCTTTACTTTGAAGGTTGTCCTGAAGACTGGGATCCAGGATTTGTAGAATTTTTCCCGGGAGGAGTAGGAGAATCTGCATTCTGTTCTCTTGATGCTATTGCTGCAGATGGGAGACCTCTTAGTGCTGCTTTTTGTAGGTTTGAATGTACTCGGGAGTATGCTACTGCCTGTGGTGTTGGATGTTCCCTTTGTGCAGGTGCAGGACCTACAGAATGTTTAGATTATGTTCACCAAACCCAAACAGTTACTTGTGATGATACTCCCCTATCTGAATCATTTGGAGATTTTTGTGTTGTTCCGGGAGGGAATTGTGATAAATTTGAAACAAGTTGTAAGGATGGCATAGATAATAATTGTCGTGACGGTATTGATTGTGAGGATCCTGAATGTGCTGGAGAGGCCAGCTGTTCTTCATGTGCCTTAGAAGGAGATTCTTGTGATGATGAAAATTATTGTTGTATTGAGGGTGGGTTAAGTTGTGGTGCTTCAGATCTTTGTATATGTCCTCCAACCCATACATGGAATACTAATACTAATATTTGTGATCCTCCAGCCCCTGAATGTAACAATGGGATTATAGAAGATGGTGAAGATTGTGATTCTGGAACAGATTGTACAGATTGTGTTTGTGATTCTGGATATACTTCAACAGATCCTATAACTGTTAATTGTCAGCCTATAACTGTAGATACATGTCAACTTGATACAGCTGCATGGAGTACTACAACTGCTTTTTCTGGAGAAGAAGTTAATCTTCTTGTTACTGGAACAGATTGTGATGGTATTCAAATTTCTTTTGAAGTTAAAGAAAATGATGTTGTAGGTGATGATGATGTTAATATTAATCCCGATCCTGTTGTTTTTTCAGGAAATGCTGCTACAGGAACCTGGAGAGCAGAATGGCAAGAAGAATCTTTCCCAGAATCAGACCCTCCTGAATATTATTTTATAGCAGAAGTTGTTGGAAGCAGCGAATCAATAGAAAGTTCAAAAGGTGCTAGTTTATTGGAAGTTGAAAAATCAATTACTTCTGGATGTGGAACAACAATTTTTACTTGCATAGATTATGACGGAGAATTTTCTTGTGGCTTAGATAATTGTAGTATAGCAAAATATACTGTAGAGAACATGGTGGAAGATGTTGGGATTAATTGTGATGATTCTGGAACAAATTGTCTTTGTAAATGGGATAGCGAGGATAACGAATGTGATGGTTCATGGAAAAACACAAATCCTGGGGGGACCTCTAAAATAGGACAATGTATCTATGACCAAACTACTGCAGATAATTGTGATCCAGATGATCCTTCTTATGATGGATTTTTAACTTTTAGTTGGACCCATAGTTGGGAATGGGATGCTGAGTGTGGTGTTGGAAGCCAGTGTAGAACAGATAATCAAGCTATTGCAGATAAATGTGTTTCAGGATCTAAAACACTTTCATGCCCTTCTGTAATTCCAATCCCCTTTTTTGACTTTTTGAATATTATACTTGCCCTTCTAGTAATAGGGGTTATCTATTGGGGTTTGTCTTTAAAAAAGAAATAAGTCTTTTACAAGCAAATTTATAAATATCTTTTGACTTTTAAAAAAGAAAAGATGGTGTGGAAAAAAGCTTATTTTATCGCTATTTTAACGATAATCTTATTTGCAGGAATGGTCTTTGCAGGGTTTGAACTAGGGGATGCAAATTACTCTATAGTTAAAACCTATGGCCCTTCAGGGAATATCTCTGGATGGTTGAATATCAGTTTAGACCAAGAAGCAAGCACGTCTATTTTTAGTGATTCTACTGAAAATTCTATAACTATTCTAGATCTTTTAAAGCAAGAAAGAAATAACAATTATGCTTATTCTTGTGATCCTACAGATTGTTTTTCAGATTATTCTGCTAGTTCTATAACCCAATCAAAAACAATAAATCTTACTGCAGGGGAAGCAGCTTTAGTTGGGATGAAAATTACAGGAGAAGATATTTCCATAGGTTCTATTGATTTTGTGTTGCAAAGTGATGCTCTTGCAAATTGTTCTAGCCAAATAAAAATTGATTTTTTAAATGATGAGAAAATTGAATATATTAATACAAAAGTTTCAGATTCTGGAAGTTGCTCTGATCTTAAAAAATATGGCTGCTATGAAATTGGCGGAGAAAAAGAAACATATAATTTACGTGAAGGGTATACCTTTTGCCAAAAAATAGAGCTTTCTGAATCACCTGGTTTTAATCTTGGAGCATGGGTTGGTAAAATTAGTGGTGAAGGAGAATTGACAATGTCTCTGCACACAACATATGGGCAAGAACTTGAAAATTGCGTTCTTCCAGAAATAACTAGTGAAGGAGAATATTCTTGTAATGTTAATTATTCTGTTCCTGAAACAGGAGATTATTCTGTTTGCATTTACATGAGCTCTGGAAGTGGTGCTTTTACAATAAAAGGAGATTCTGCAGGTGAAAAATGTGGATTTTTTGGAGAACCTCCTAAGACTTATACAGCTGCATATCAAATTTTTGCAGAAGGGAAATCTTTTGGACCTGTTGGAGATTTAAATGTCTCTGATTCTCTTGGAACAGGGGAAACATTGGGAACTCTTGCTAGCGATTATATCATTTCCAGATATGGGAGAGCAGATTGTGCTGATGGATGTGTTATCCCTATGAAAATTATTTCGGGAACAGATCAACAAATAACACTTAAAGACCTAGAATTTGCTTACCAAAAAAGCGCAGGTCCTGTGACAGAAAGAAATTTTTATACACTATTAGAAACACCTGCAAAAATAAGTTCTGATTTTCAAAAACTTTATCTAGATGATTCTGAATTTTCTGTTCCAGATTATATTGGGGATTATAATTTTAGGTTAAGTCTGAGGGGAGGATTAATTCTTTCAGAAGATCTGAGTGTGGGGGATCTTTCTGAGATTGTTTCGTTAAATCCTACCTCAACAGCTTCTGCATTTCATACACCTTTTGAAGTTGGAGTAAATGTTCCTAAAAATGTGTCTATCACAAAATATTACTGGGATTTTGGAGATGATAAAACAGATATAACATCTACAAATAAAACAAAACACACTTATGCTGCTACAGGAGTTTACGAATTAACAGTAACTATCACAGATTCTAATGGATTTAGTTCTTCCCGTATTTTTGATGTTATTGTGAATTTGCCAAGAGATCTTATAAATGAAACTTTGAATAAAACAAAGACCAACCTTGCAAACATAGAAACCCAATTTAGTGGTTTTGACTTTTTTGTTCAAACAGGAATAAAATCTGTTTTGAGATTAAATGAGTCTGAAGCTGCTCTGAATAGCTTGGAAACAGCTTTTGGATCTGCAACTTCTGAAGAAGAATATAACTCTATTATCACAGATCTTTTGGAATTAGAAATTCCTAGTTCTATATCTCAAACAATGATTGCTAATCTTGTTCCATTTTTCCCTGATCGAAGTGATATTGATATGAAAGTATTAGAAGGAATTGGTGGGGGAGGATTTCTTCTTGAAAGAGAAGACGACTATCTTGATGCTATTCTTTTCTGGAATGATCAAAATCTTAATACTAAAATTGATTTTGTGGAATATTCTGGTGATTTTGGAGACATTACACTGCCTATTTTGAGATTTTTCACAATTAAAATCCAAGAGAAAAAAGATGTTGGCCATAGCTATTTCCTAATTGTCCCTGAGCTTAATGATCTTGGATTTGAAGTTAGTGCTTTAGAAAGAAAAAGTGGAGGATATTTCTACGTAGATCTAGAAGATGGAGGAGTTGTTCAGTTCTACACTACATCTGATGTTGATTTTTCAAATCTTCCTGCATTTATTTCTCCTGCAATTAGTAGACTTTCTATAGCTGAGATTACTGAACCTGAAAAAAATGATAAGGGGTTGATTATTGTTCTTATTCTGGTGGCACTTGTTATTGCGGGGATTGTTGCTTATTTGGTTCTACAAACTTGGTATAAGAAAAGATATGAATCACACTTATTTGAGAATAAAAATGATCTTTATAATATGGCTAATTATGTAAATCGCTCCAAGAGAAAAGGGTTGACAAAATCTGAAACCTCTAGGCATCTTAAAGGTTCTGGGTGGACTTCTGAACAAGTTAGATATATTATGAAAAAATATGCTGGAAAAAGAACTGGCATGTTTGAACTTCCTGTAGATAAAATCATGAAAAAGGCTAAAAAACGGAGAGATAAGCCTGATTACTAAAATAGCAAAAAATCACACAAAAGTTTAATAAGCCTTTTCGATAAAAAATATAATGGTGGCAAAAGCATTTAAAAAATTCTTTTCAAGAATTTTTTCTAATCTATTCAAAGGTAAAAAAGAGTTGAAACTTGGCTTCTATGGTCCTCCAAATGCTGGAAAAACTAGTTTAGCAAATAGGGTTTGTAAAGATTTTACAGGTGAAGAAATTGGAAGTGTGAGTAAGGTTCCCCATGAGACTAGGACTGTTCAATTTAAAGAAAAAGTTGAGATTAGTTACAAGGGAAAGAAAATGACTTTCAAAATAATTGACACTCCTGGAATTACAACTAAAATTGATTATGAAGATTTCTTGAAGTTTAAAATGAAGAAAAAAGAGGCTAAAATTAGAGCAAAAGAAGCTACTCAAGGTGTTGTTGAAAGTATAAAATGGTTAGATGATATGGATGTAGTTGTAATTGTTCTTGATTCAACTCAGAATCCTTACAACCAGGTAAATCTTACAATTATTGGGAATCTGGTTGCAAGAAAAATTCCTGTTTTAATCCTTGCTAATAAAATAGATCTGAAAAGATCTAAATTAAAAAAGATTGAGGAGGCTTTCCCAGAATATGATGTTGTTGGGATAAGTGCAAGATCAGGTAAAAATCTTGAAGAATTTTATGAATCAATCTTCAAACTTGCAAAAAAAGCAAAGTAACAATTAAAAAGTATATTTTGTAATATATATTACAGGAAGAAAATAAAAAGATGGTGAAAAAAGAAACAATTGGGAAGATTCAATTAATTGTGGGAATTTTACTTTTAATAGGATCTATTTTATCAGGAATTTATATTGGAAAAGATTCTCAAAAAGAATTTAATCTCAATTCAGAAAATTTTATTAGGAATTTGGAAGATTTCCAAAACCAAAATTTTACAACCGAAGATTCAAAATTTATTGCTTCTTTTGAAATAGCACAACTATATACTACAAATAATCATTATCTAAAACTTAGGCTTGCAATATTAGAATCCACATCTCTAATAATTTTTATCATGTCAATTTTATTCATAACACAAGGATTAGTAAACATAAGACAAACTAATAAGTAAAATGGTGAAAAAAAAGAAAAGTCTTGGCAAAATAAAAGGATTTTCAATCCAATTTCTACCTTATTCTGAAATAAGGAGTTTAGATACAAGTAAAAGAATTAGAAAAATACTTAATATTGTTCTTGGAAATCATATTTTGATTTTGCAGGGAAGATTAGATCCTGAAGAAGAAACAAGACTTATTGAAGATACAATGGCTATGGTTGACCATGTTAAAAATTTCAAGGGAATTGAATTAGCAGTTATTTCCGGGAATGGAAACAAAGAGCAAGGAGTTTTTAATAGATTTAAGATGAATATTGCAAATTCTCTTGTAGGTGGAGACATGGGTGCTGTTACTATAATAGGTCCTGCAACAATTGTGAAAGATATAAAGAGAAATCCAAAGAAGATTGAGTTGCTTTTGAAGGGATAAGTTAAACTTTAATTTCTTTCCAGACAATTTCTGTTGTATTGAAAAACTTCTTTGTAAATTCTACAGCCTTTTCAACTGAAAAAGATTTACAGGTGTAAATATCTGAACTAAAGAAAGGGAAGGGTTTACTCCATGAATAAAAATGGCATCCTGAAGATTCCCAATGTATCCATCCTGCCCAACCAAATTTCTCAGATAAATGTGCAACAGGCTCTGAAAGAGTTTTCATTTTTAATTCATCTGATAACTTAGAAAGGTATTCTTTCATTTTTTTATCATCTATAGGGGCAGGACATTTCCCTTCTATTACTAGCCTCTGCCGGATTATATCTGGAGCCAAATTCTTCCACATATAAAATTGAAGGTATTCCCATTAATAAATTTTTCCACAAAAGATAAATTTATTAATCATAAACTTTTTCTTAGGTCATGCCACACCAATGTGTAAAATGCTCTAGAGTTATTCCTGCAGGAAGCAGAGAACTATTAGAAGGTTGTGCAGATTGTAAAGGGCATTTCTTTTTCTATA
>SDBT01006451.1_pt1 | contig 19467 bp, 17 predicted proteins | sample 2277101 | NCBI WGS metagenome assembly SDBT01 (sample SAMN10404973, study PRJNA504765) | marine sediment metagenome | isolation source: marine sediment core GS10_PC15, 103 cmbsf | place: Arctic Ocean: Southern Knipovich Ridge | collected 2010 | reverse complement strand
AATAAGTTATACGAAAGAAAGTTATAACTCTCTGTTTCAGTTTTTATTAACTGGAGAAGAAATATTGGGGCGCCAATCATTAACAACTCGTACTGACTTGCTCCGGGGAGGAATTAATATTTTCTTACAATATCCATTATTTGGGGTAGGTCCGGGTAATTTTAAATATATTTCGGGTAAATATTTGCCTATTCGCATGAACATGTATTCACACAATACATTTATTACCGTGTTAACAGAGTTTGGGATTATAGGTTTTTTATTTTTTATAGGTATCTGTTTAAGAATAATCAAAAATATTTATTATTACTACAAAAATTCAACTTTTCAATCCTTTTATTTTTACCTCGGACTTTCTTTTTTAAATCTTTTAATAATATTCTTCTTTTTACATGATATCAATGATAAATATTTTTGGGGAATGTTTGTTACAATTTCAATGTTATTAGATAATAAAAAAATTCTTATTAATAATAAAAGTTAGAATAATATAGATATATAAGTAAGAAAATTGATTAAAATGCTTACCTTACAAATAAATACTAAATTAATCTATAAAAAAAGGTAAAGTGAACAGAATGAGTAAAAGTGTTAAAGGTATCATTAAACATTTGCTTTTAAGAGTGCTTCCGCTCCCCAAGCAGCATAGATTATTAAAAATTCTCGAACTAATAAGTTTCAAGATATGTTTATTATAAAGGCAGGAAAATGAAAATATGTTTTGTGCATCCAACTGATCCTGAGAAAAATAATGGCTCAATAACAAATTATATAAGGGGAATTATCGAATATTCTTATTCAGGAAAACATGATATTATTTATGTAGGCTTTTCAAAAAATGGTAAAAAAAATATTAAGTTTTTAACAAGACATAGATTTTTTTCGTTGGGAAAAACTATAAAGAAGAGGTTATTTTTACCGGTTACTTTAATGTATTTAATTTCTTTATATAAATTTATAATAAAGAATAAAAAGCTTTATAAAGGAAGAATCTTATCTTTTCATCAAATTGAGTCAGCTTTACCATTCTTGTATCCCATTAAATTAGGTTGTGTAGTAATTACAGTTCACGGTTTTCATGGTGCTGAAGCATTTTTAAAAAGAAGAGAAAATGCTACTTTTGATGGAAGAGTTAAAATTTTTATTTATAATCTTATAGAAGAACTAGTCATTAAGAAAGTAGATAAAATAATAGTTGTAAGCCAAGAAAGATATAATTATTATATCTCAAAATACCCTAATAAATATAATAAAATTATTTTCATACCCCCATTTATTGATAATAAAAAATTCTTTTGCAGAAAAGATAAACAATTTTTAAGAACAAAATATGGATTATCAAAAGATGATATAGTATTACTATATATTGGACGAATTGTAAAAGAGAAAAACATAGATTTAATTGTTAAGAGTTTTAAAAAATCAAATAAAATAAAAAATGGCAAGAAGCTAAAATTATTATTAGTAGGCAATGGTACTTTTAAACAAAAGATCGAAGATATAATAAATGATGAAAAAATAAAAAATATATTTTTAATTAACGAAATGTCTCATAATTTAATACCTGAAATAATAAATTGTGCTAATATATTTATATTAGTTTCATCTTTTGAAGGAACTCCAATTTCAGTCCTGGAAGCGCTTTCTTGTGGAATACCAGTTATTGCTTCGAAAGTAGGGGATCTACCAAAATTAATTTTTAATGGTGTGAATGGTCACTTGATAAATAATATTTCCGAATTAGCATTAATAAATTCAATTAATTATATTTTAAAAATAAATCCAGAACCTTATAAATGTGTGGAATCAGTAAAGGAATATTGGGATTATAATGTAATTCCAATAATATTAAAAGAATATTCTAAGACTTTTTCTGGAATGAAGAAATTTAATAAATAGATAGATATCATAGAATTTATGGTTTAATATTTGATAAATTGTTAAAAAATATTTTTGTTAAGAGATATGAATATTTACCAGATAATATTTAAAAATTATAGCTTTTTATTTAAAGATTGGAGGCATATAAATGAAGATCGTTATACAAGATCCTTGGGGAATTAAAGGTTTTTTTGTGTAATATGATTATTCATTATACGATTCATTATATAAAAAGGATATAAATCTTACACTGTTCTTTTAATTATATATGGTTTAGGGTAAGTATCTTATAATGAAAGTGAGAGAAGAAGAGCTAAAATTAATAAAGGGAAAAATATTATTGGGAAAGCATAACAAAAATTGAAAGTAAATACGAAAAACTTCCAAAGGAGAATAGAATTAATAAATACAGGCCTTAATTCTCGCTGGTGGCTTAGGAACTCGTTTGAGGGGAATTGTAAAAAATATTCCTAAAGTAATGGTGGATGTAAATAGAAAGCCATTTTTAAAGTATCTTATATTGCAATTAAAAAATTATAGTTTAAATAATATAATCTTGTGTACTGGCTATTTAAAGGAAAAGATAGAAAATTATTTTGGGAATGGTAATAATTTGAGAGTTAATATAATTTATTCAGAAGAAATAAAATCCTTAGGAACAGGTGGAGCAATCAAATTTGCAGTGAAGTTACTAAAGTATAATTTATTAATAACTTACCAACGTTAAAGTTCTTAGTAGAGGTAGTTTTTTTGAATCTTCCGCTCAGATCTAAAATCATGAGAGCAGTATACATAGGTATATAATCTTTTTTAAGATGTGTAAAGAAAATGTAAAATGGTAGACTTCCAGTAAAATTAGTTGTTATTAAATAATTAGAAAATATTTTCTAGGAGACAAAAAAGTGTTTAACTCAGATTTATTTTACTAAATATTATTTTAATGAGTTTAACTATCTAATAGTAGAAATAGGAAGGCAAAAGGAAAGGAATTGACTATATAGAAAGAACAATTAAAGTTTATTGGAAAAATTTTGTTAATTTAAAAAAGGTCATACATTAAAGTTTTTATAAAATATAGACATTTATGAAAGGAGATAATGTGAATATATTATTTTTTGGACTTGGTAGAATAGGATTGCCACAGGCATTGGTTTTTGCATCAAAAGGTTTTAATGTATATGGTTTTGATATTGATAAAAACGTTATTGAATTGTTGTTAAAGAAAAGAATACCCTTTTATGAACCTGAGATGGGTGATTATTTAGAAAAATATCTAAATAAAACATTTCATCCAATAGTTAAATGGAAAGATAATATTTTAAATATAGATACAGTATTTTTTACATTAAATACTATGGAAATAACTAGCGAAGCTTGTTTAATTGAAAAGGAATTTGATTTGTCTGTTATAAAAAATGCAGTAGATCAGGTTTTTCAATGTAAAAACATGTTGAAAAAAAACATAAAACTTATCTTTAGAACTACCTTAGCATTAGGTAGTGTTGATAAAATAAAGAATTACATAGAAGCAAAATATAGTTTAATAGAAAGTAAGGATTTCTATTTAGCATTTGTGCCTGAAAGATTAGTTGAAGGAAGAGCAATAATAGAAGAAGAGACTATTCCGAAAATAATAGGTACTTTTACAGATAGAGGCTTTGATGAAATAAGTGCTATTTTCAAAAAAGTAGGCGGAAATATTATAAGAGTATCTAATCCAACAACTGCAGAATTTTGTAAATTAACAGATAATAGTTATAGAAGTACAATTTTTTCATTTTCAAATGAGCTTGCAATATGTGCTGATAATTTAGGAGTTGATGTAATTGAAGTGCTTAATGCTGTCAACTTAGATTATAATAGAAATAGTATTCCATTTCCCGGTTTTGTATCCGGATATTGTTTAGGGAAAGATCCATATATATTTGAATTTGCTTTTAAGGATATTGCAAAAGATAGAGGTTTTAACTCTCTCTGGTATTATGGTAGAAGGGCTAATGACAATATTTATGATTATACAGTTAATAAAATTTTAAATAGGTTCTCTGAGTTAAATAAGGATATTAAAAGCTCAAAAATAGTAGTATTAGGCATGTCATTTAAAGAGGATATTGATGATTTTAGAATGTCTCACTCTATTGGCCTTATAGAAAAATTGATAGCCAAAGGTTGTAACAAGTTTAGGATTTTTGACTCAAATATAGAAAACAATAAGTATACAAAGATTCCAAAGTCTATTGAGGATTATATAGAATACAAAACAAATTCTATATCTAAAAAGCTTTTCTCTAATGCGGATGTAGTTCTTATAGCTCATAGACACGAAGTAATTAGAGTGATGAATGATAAACGGAAGATTGGAGAACTTTTAAAAGAAGCAAAAAAGCCATTATATATTTTTGATGGATGGAATATCTGGAGAGAAGCAATTGGTATAGAAGGAGTTTTTTACGAAGCGTTAGGATATAGAGGATTGAAATTATGAAATCAATTTTAGTCACAGGTGCAGCAGGTTTTATAGGTTCCTTTCTATGTGAAGAATTGATAGAGAATGGTTTTAGAGTAATAGGAGTAGATAATCTTTTTAGGGGTAAGTTAGAGAACTTGTTAAGCATTGTTAAAAATACCCATTTTACTTTTAAACAAATAGATTTATCTGAATTATCGTCGAGAGATAAAATAAATAAAATTTTAAAGGACAATGTTGTAGAAATTGTCTATCATTTAGCTGCAGTTAATGGAACACAATATTTTTATGATATGCCGACTTTTGTACTTGATCAAAATACTAAAATAACTATTAATATAATGGAAGCAATTGAAGGTACAGAAGTAAAAAATATCATTTATACTTCTAGTTCTGAAGTATATGGTGAACCACAGATAATACCCACTCCTGAAACCCATCCAATAATTCTGAATGTTGAAGCAGATAGGGATTCATATGCCTCATCAAAAGCAATAGGAGAATTTTACACAAGACTGTATACAAAAAAGTATGGAATTAATTTTTTAGTTTTAAGATTATTTAATACGTATGGTGAAAAAATGGTAAATACGAGATATGGCCAGGTAATTCCTGAATTTATAAAGAAAGTGTTATCTGGAGGCAAATTTACGATTATAGGAAGCGGCAAACATACTCGTAGTTTTTGTTATATAAAAGATACTATAAAAATAATGGTTAAGTTAATGGAAAAAGAAATAAGTAATTTTTTGAATCTTGGTAATGATGAAGAGATAAGTATATTAGAACTAGCAAAGAAAATTCACTATATTGAGAAAAAAGAATTTAATCCTACATTTTTACCTGAAAGACCATATGATCACAAGAGAAGGAAGCCGAATATTTCAAAATTAAAAGGTATATTTGGTGAAATAAAATTTACTTCATTAGACAAGGGTTTATTAAGAACAATAAAATATCATAGGAATTTGATAAATTAGTAAGTTAGAATAATGGTTTGTAAAAAAAGATAAAATTTAATATTTTGATTAAAGAAGTAGAAAGTTATCTCAAAATAAAACTCTAAGATATAAATATGCATTCTCCTAATGGAGAATGCATAGAAATTGTAATAGATATTGATTATCATACAATTTTAGTATAATGTATCTCTATAATATTCAGTGCAAAGTAGTAAAAATTATTGAAAAAATAATAGCATATAATTATAGGGGGAGTTCAGGTTTTTAATAAAAGTATTCTAGAATAATATGGATATTTAGGGCGAAGGGAATTTTTTTCTATATAGTAGGTATAAATAGAAAATGATCAAATGATGGGGAATTACAGGGGCAAGAAAAGGTAAGAGAAGCAGAACTTGGAATTTAAAGTAAAATACCTGTGAAAGTATGTTTATATAAAAATAACATTTTAATTGATAAATGCATGAAATACAATTTTATTGTAAGCAATTTAAAGGGAGCTATCTAGAAAATTATTAGAAACAAACATTAATAATTTTTCTATCTATAAGATTATTTAAAAAATATATCAACGAGATAGTAAAAGAAAAAATATAAATACTTGAGGTGAGCATTATAAATGAAGATTATTATGCAAGATCCATGGGGAATTAGGTTTCTAGGTGTTTATGATAATTCATTGTGTGATGCATTATATAAAAAAAATATAAATCTTAAACTTATAACTAATTTTTATTATGAATATGACAAATTATCAAACTTTAAAGTTGTTAAAGTATTTTTTAAATACTCTGAAAATCTTAAAGTTAATATTTTTAGGAAAGTGATACGAGGGTTAGAATATTGTTTTACCATGCTAAATTTATTGAGTAAATATTCAAAAGAATCTCCAGATATTATTCATATTCAATGGTTATTATTTTATCAATTTGATTATCTTTGGTTAAGAATACTTAGATATTTACTCCGACGAAAAAATACTAAAATAATATTGACCGCTCACAATCTATTACCTCATATAAATGGATATAAATATAAAAATATACTAGAGAAGATTTATTCTCAATTTGATGGTATTATAGTACACAGTAAAGCATTAAAGACCCAGATGATTGAAATATTTGGTGCAAAAGCGAAGAACTGGCTTATCTGTGTTACTTCTATTGGTGTAGAAGATATATTATTAGTGAAAGTTGACCAAAATATTTTAAATATTTATCGAGATAAAGTTAAATCATTAGAAAGCGATGGGCATAATTTTTTATTTGCTGGGGGTATCCATAAAAATAAAGGGCTTGATATATTACTTAAAGCTTGGGGAAATCACATTAATGAATTTCCTAATGATAAATTATATATAGTAGGGAATCCTACTTATAATATGAATGATGAATTAAAATATATTCAAAAATATAGTACTTCAATAAATACTTCGTTTGGAATTAAAAGTGATGAAGAATTGTTAGCTTATTTTTTGGAGTGCGACTTTGTTGTATTACCTTATAAAGAAGCTTCTCAGAGTGGTGTTTTAATGACTGCTTTAAGCCTAGGGAAACCCGTAATTGCTACAAATGTGGGAGGACTCCCTGAAGTTGTCGAGACGGTTAAGGGTGGGTATGTAGTTGATTCAAATAATCCTATTTCATTATGTAAAGCAATTAATAAGGCTTCGAAAATTTCTAATACGGAATTGAGTAAATGGAATAACGATATCCGTAAAAAAACTTTAACAAATTATTCTTGGAATAATATAGCAAAACTAACTGTAAATTTTTACAATGAAATACACAGTATCTAGAATGTTGAATTTAATGGAAGATAGACATTTTTTCATGCTAAGAAGAAAATAAGTGTATTAACATTGTAATTAAATAGTAAACTATGTGGGAAATAATGTCTGATTATAAATCAATTAAAACAGTATTATTCTTAATAAATTTCATTGAAATTCTTTAATTTGGAGTTAATCTGATGAAAGTTATAATTTCGCATGATGTAGATCATATTACTGTGTGGGAACATAGAAAAGATTTAATAATTCCAAAATTTTTAGGTAGAAATATAATTGAATTAGTAATTGGCACTCTTACCTATAAAGAATTTCTATTAAGATTTAGAAATCTTTTTAAAAACAAATGGCATAATATTGAAGAACTTATAGACTTTGATAGAAAAGAGCATATACCCTCAACTTTTTTTATTGCAGTAGACAATGCATTAGGATTACATTATTCGCTCAAAGATGCAGAATTTTGGATAAAAAAAATATCACAAAAGAAATTTGATGTTGGCTTACACGGAATTGCGTTTGATAATTCCAAAGATATTAAGGATGAGTACAATGTTTTTAAAAAAATATCAAAATTAAATGACTTTGGAATAAGAATGCATTATCTAAGAAATAATGATAATACAGTAGAATATTTAAATAATGCTGGATATATATTTGATAGTACTTTATTTGGACTTCGGAATCCATTTAAAGTTGGTGATATCTGGGAGTTTCCTTTACATATTATGGATGGCTATCTTTTTCACAAAAATAGCCGTTGGCAAAATCAGACTTTGGAACAAGTTAAAGATGAAGCAAAAAGAAAAATAGATGAAGCGTATAAAAAGGATATAAAATATTTTACAATACTTTTTCATAGTAGAAATTTTAATGATAGTTTTAGCAGTTGGAAAAATTGGTACATTTGGTTAATTGGATATTTAAAAAATAATGGACTTGAATTTACAAATTATAGGGAAGCTATAAAAGAATTAGAGAATAAAAAGTAAGAAGTTTATTAACTTCGTAATTATTTTTATTAATATCTGTCAAAATTGAATATAATTAAGAATAATAAAATTTATTAATTTATGGTTTTTTTATTATGAAGAAAGGACTTTTTAGATATGTCAAATTATATAAGTGATAAAGCGAAATTAGGAAAAGATATAACTTTTGCTAAAAATATTATTATCGAAGATGATACCACAATTGGTGATAACTGTCAGCTCGGTTACAATGTAGTAATTAGAAAAGGCACAACAATAGGCGATAATGTGAGAATTGATGATAATACAGTCATTGGAAAGTACCCTATAAGGGCAAAGTTGAGTATCTTTAAAGAAGAAAAAAATCTTCCTCCCACACACATTGGTAACAATTGTTTGATTGGGGCAAATACAGTCATTTATATTGGCTCCTCTATTTCCAATAATGTCCTAATAGCAGACTTAGCTTCTATAAGAGAAAATACTACTATCGATGAATATACTATTATAGGCAGAGGAGTAACCATTGAAAATTATGTAAAAATAGGCAAACGTTGTAAATTGGAGAGCGAATGTTATATTACTGCCTACTCAGAATTAGAGGATTATGTCTTTATTGCTCCAGGAGTAGTAACCAGTAATGATAATTTTTTAGGCAGAACCGAAGAAAGATTTAAACATTTCAAGGGAATTACGGTGAAGAAAGGCGCCAGAATTGGAGCAAATGCAGTAATCCTTCCTGGGAAAACCATAGGAGAAGATGCTCTAATAGCCGCAGGCAGCATAGTTACTAAAGATGTCCCTCCTCGAAAAATAGTAATGGGTTCACCAGCTCGAATCATCCGAGATGTGCCCGAAGAACAATTAATCAAAAATCAAAAATTTTATGTAGGATAAAATAAATAGGTTAAATAAATATGAAAATATTAACTATAGTAGGGGCAAGGCCACAATTTATTAAAACTGCAGCCCTATCGAGATATTTAAAAAGCGTCCCCGATATAAAAGAGATTATATTACATACCGGACAACATTATGATAATAATATGAGTGATGATTTCTTTTCTGAATTAGATATTCCTATTCCGGATTATAATCTGCAAATAGGTTCTGATACTCCTGCTCGGCAAACAGGAAAAATGATGATGGGAATTGAAGATATTGTCCTTAAAGAATGGACAGATTTTATTTTAATTTATGGAGATACCAATTCTACAATTGCAGGCGCCCTAGTTGGCGTGAAACTCCAGATACCAGTAGTTCATATTGAGGCAGGTTTAAGAAGTTATGACCGAGAAATGCCAGAAGAAATTAATAGGATTGTTTCAGACGCAATATCTACAATCTTATTTTGCCCCACAGAGACAGCAGTTAATAATTTAAAAAAAGTAGGAATAACTGATGGCGTTTATAATGTAGGTGATATAATGCTCGAAACTTATTTATTTTATAAAAACAAAGCTTTAAAAAATTCATCCATATTAAATAGATTGTGTCTTAAACCTAAAGAATATATACTATGTACCATTCATAGAGCTTCAAATACTGATAATATTGAAAATTTAAAAAATATTTTTACAGGGTTAACAGAATCTCATGAATCAATAATATTGCCTTTACACCCCCGTACTAAGAAAAAGATTACTCAAAGTGAATCATTGAAAAGATATATTGGCCAGAATATTAGGATTATAGACCCTATAGGGTATTTTGATATGATTTGCTTAGAAGCAAATGCTAAAAAGATTGTTACTGATTCAGGAGGAGTTCAAAAAGAAGCTTATTTTAATAAAGTTCCTTGCGTAACTTTGAGAGAAAATACAGAATGGGTAGAAACAATTGAAGAAGGAGTTAATAAATTAGTAGGGGTAGTTCCAGAAAAAATAAAAGAAAGCATTAATAATTTCTATCCCCTCGAAAAAAAATATTCTAAAAATTTGTATGGAGATGGAAAAACTTCCGAAAAAATCGTTAAAATATTAAACCAATTTATCAGCTCAACAATTAACGAATTATCTAATTAAAAAAGGTGAGTGTTAAAATGAAAGTACCCCAACTTGATTTAACAAATCAATATAAATCAATAAAATCAGAAATAAATTCTGCCATTATTGCTGTCTTAGAATCAGGAATAGTTATAAACGGTGAAAATGTAAAAAAAATAGAGAGTACCTTAGCAAAATATTCAAATACCAAATATGGAATTGGCGTGGCTAATGGTTCAGATGCTATATACATTGCTCTAAAAGCGCTTGGGATAAGAAAAGAAGATAATGTTATTTCTCCCCCCTTTACTTTTTTTGCAACTGCCGGAAGCATCGTAAGAGCAGAGGCTACACCCATATTTGTTGATATTAATCCTCAAACTTTTAATCTTGACCTGACAAAGCTCCGAGAATTTATTGAAACTAATTGTGGCTTCGATACTAAAACAAATCAATTGGTAAATCTTCAAACTAGCCAACCAATAAAAGCAATTATACCTGTTCATTTATATGGTCAGATGTGCAAGATGGATGAAATTATGGGTATAGCCAGAAAATATAACCTGAAAGTTATAGAGGACTGTGCTCAATCAATTGGTTCTGAATACAAAGGAAAAAAATCGGGAAGCTATGGCGATTTAAGTACTCTTTCTTTTTTCCCTACCAAAAATCTTAGCACTTATGGTGATGGGGGCATGATTGTAACTTCTTCAGAAGAATATGCCGAATATTGTAAAATATTTCGGTCTCATGGCTCAAAACCAAAATATTATCATAGATTTATAGGAATTAATTCTCGACTTGATGAAATCCACGCAGCTATATTAAATGTTAAATTTAAATTATTAGATAAATGGTTAGAAGACAGATTTCAAGCTGCCTGTAAATATCAGAAATTATTTGAAAAATATAAACTATTGGATAAAATAAGACCTCCCGTAAAAGATATCCATAGCATTAAATATCATAAAGAACATACTTTTCATCAATATGTGATATTTGTGGAAGATAGAGATAAGTTACAAGAATATTTAAAAGAAAATGAGATAGGTACTAATATTTACTACCCTTTATGTTTACACTTACAGGATTGTTTTAAATATTTAGGTTATAAAGAAGGAGATTTTCCTATTGCTGAAGAGGTAAGTAAGAAAGTTTTAGCCATACCAATGTATCCCGAACTTACCGAACAACAACAAGAATATGTAGTCAGTAAAATCGCTGAATTTTATTCTCAGTCATTGCGAGCAAAGCGAAGCAATCTCTAATTCCTTTTCTGTCATTCCCACGAAAGTGGGAATCCAGGAAATAAAAAATTAATATAAATTAGTGAATTAGAAATATAATAATTAGCTAATTAATAAAACCAGGTAAATCATGATCAAATTAAAATTTGCCCTAATCGGCTGTGGACGTATATTCGCAAACCATATAAAAGCAATTTTGGATAATTTTGAAGATGCCGAACTTGTCTCCGTTTGCGATTTAATAAAAGACAGAGCTGAACAAAAAGCTGATGAATATTTAAATTACGCAAAGGAAAGAAGTGTTTCAGTAATACGACCAAAAGTATTTACCGATTATCGGGAAATGCTTCAAAAAGAAGATATTAATATTTCTGTTATCTGTACCGAATCTGGCTATCACGCTGAGATCTCCCTTTATTGCTTAAATTTAAAAAAGCATGTTTTAGTAGAGAAACCAATGGCTATGTCCCTTCAAGATGCCGATAGAATGATTCAAGCAGCTCAAAAGAATAATCTGAAATTGGCTGTTTGTCATCAGAATAGGTTTAATCCTCCTATTCAGAAATTAAGGCAGGCAATTGATGATGAAAGATTTGGCCGAATATTTGCCGGAACTGCTCGAATCTTATGGAACAGAAATAAAGAGTATTATGATAAAGCTAACTGGAGAGGGACCTGGAAATTAGATGGAGGATGTCTAATAAATCAGTGTACGCATAATATCGATCTCCTTCAATGGATGATAGATAGTGAAATTGATTCAGTATATGGACTGACGGGAAATTATATGCATCCCTATATTCAAACAGAGGATTATGGAAGTATAATTATTAAATTTAAAAATGGTGCCATAGGGAATATTGAAGGGACTGTCTGTGTATATCCTAAAAATTTAAAAGAAACTCTTACTATATTGGGAGAAAAGGGGACTGTAATAATTGGTGGGTTAGCTTTAAACAAAATATTAGTTTGGGATTTTGAAGATAAACAGGAATCTTTAGAGCAATTACAAAAGGAATGTGATTCGGAAGTCGAAAATATCTATGGCAAAGGACATACTCCGCTTTACGAAAATATTATAGATGCAATTAGAAACAATACTAATCCATTAATAGATGGTAATGAAGGAAAAAAATCTCTGAGTATAATCTTAATGGCTTATAAATCTCAAAAATACTCTCGAACCATAAGTTATAATGAAGGTTTAAATATAAATTCAGAAGATTTTAAAGGAATATTTGAGAAAAAGTTGTAAAAAAATGTCATTGCGAAACACTATGACTTTGTCAAGCACTTTTTAAATACATCGGATGTATTGATCGATGCTCTTTGATATACCGGGTATTATTCCGGACCATAGCACACGCCACCTTAAGCAGTTTATTGGCAATATTATTTAAGACTAAAGCCTTGGCCTTACCTTGGGCGAGTTTACGCAAATAATAACGTCTAAAGGTCACATCATAGGTGGCCACCGATTGGGCGGCCCGCCGCAAGAGTTTACGGCTTTGCCCAGGTCCAAAGTGGCGAATTTTAGCCCTTTTAGATACAGAAGTCCCACTTTGATGCTGATAGGGTACGATACACCGATAAAAGCGGCCAACCTCTTGGACTGCTGAATCTTGGTAAAGTTCTCGGTGATGACCAGAAGATGGGCTGCCAGGAGCATCCCGTAACCGGGGATGCTGTCTAAGTTATTGGCCTTTTGGAAGATCTCGGGATCTTGTTTGATCAACTTGGACAGTTCTTTATCAATCCGGGCAATCTGTTTTTCAATCTGGGTCAAGGTCTCCTGATGAGCTTTTTTGATGAGTGCCACCTGGACCCTCTGTTTGGTATAGGCCTGGATGGCATTCTTTAAGGCGACTTTCTGTTTGGTAAACTGTTCCCGGGCAGCTAGTAATTGCCGGATCTTTTCAAGGATCTCATCTCTGGGTTGCCAAGAGATAAGCTCATCCTGGAAGCGGTAGGCATATTCGGAAATCTGCTTGCTGTCTACAGGGTCGGTCTTATGACCGACCGGGTCAAAGGCGCGTTTGACCTTAAGAGGGGGTTCGATGCTGACCGGGAAACCCCGGAATAAAAGATAATAGGCTATAGCTTGAGAATAGACACCGGTGGCTTCCATACAGATATGGCTATTGGTCTTATTAATATGATGCTCTTTCAGCCATAAGAGGAGCAGGTCAAAGCCCTCCGGGTTGTTAGGGATTGCTTCCTTGGTCACAATGGGTTGGTCTGGGGTCTGATAGATACTGGCAGCGAAATCAGCTTTCGCGATATCAAGACCGATAAAAAATAAGTTATTTTTTATAATATATATTCCTTTCCTGGGCCGAATCAACGATAATATGAGCTGGCTCCATTAATAGTCGCTTTTTTAGCGACGGAAACACTATTTAGCTTTAATCATCAAGAAGGCTGGGTCTTATTCGCAATATAAGTCTTACTTTTGAGGAACCTTAGACTTGTTCAGCCTTCTTTATTCAGTCCTTGGTTAATTTAAAAAACGTAATTTATTAAGCCGCATAAAACTCCAGACTCCTGTCTGGAGATGTAGCGGCAGCCCGAAGGGCTCAAGCTCGGTTTTTGCTTGTAGCCAAAAGAAACCCCCAGCTCCTGCTGGGGGAGTTTCACTTTTAATATATTCTTAGTTAATAGTCTAATGGAGGAATGAAGTTGCGAAGCAATCTAAAAAAATACTTTATATCTCATACATTAAAAGGATAAAACAAAATGAAGAAAAAAAACGAAAATCCATTAAAGCAGCAGTTATTAACTGAAATTAAAAACAAAACTGCTATTCTTGGAGTAATTGGCCTTGGTTATGTAGGTCTTCCTCTGGCTGTAGAAAAAGCCAAATCAGGCTATAAGACTATTGGTTATGATATACAAGATAAAAAAGTTCATTGGGTAAACGAAGGGCATAATTATATAAAAGATATCTTAGATTCAGACCTTAAAGAAGTAGTGGAAAAGGGCTTACTCCAAGCAACCAATGACTTTTCCTTTGTAAAAGATATTGATACTGTTTGTATCTGTGTTCCTACCCCCCTCGACATCTATCAACAACCAGACCTTTCCTATGTAAAAGATTCTACTGAAAATATTGCTAAATATCTTCATCCGGGAATGTTAGTAATTCTTGAGTCAACTACCTATCCGGGCACTACTGAAGAATTAATAAAACCAATACTCGAAAAAGTATCTGGTCTTAAATGTAGTAAAGATTTTTTTCTCGCTTTTTCCCCGGAAAGAATTGATCCCGGTAATCCCTGGTATAAAGTGAGAAATACCCCCAAGGTTATAGGAGGAGTAACTCTAGATTGCACTGAAGTTGCAGTTTCTCTTTACAAAATGATTATTAAGGGGGAAATATACGCTGTTTCTTCTCCTAAAGTAGCGGAGATGGAAAAGATTTATGAGAATGTTTTTAGATATACCAATATTGCCTTAGCTAATGAGATGTCTATTCTTTGCCATAAAATGGGTATTGATTTTTGGGAAGTAATTGAAGCAGCAAAAACTAAGCCCTATGGTTTTATGCCTTTTTATCCTGGACCTGGAGTCGGGGGTCATTGTATCCCTTTGGATCCTTTTTATCTTACTTGGAAAGCCCGGGAATATAATTATCATACTCGTCTTATCGAATTAGCTGGGGAGATAAATAGGTATATGCCAGAATATGTAGTAGAAAGAATAACCAAAATTCTTTCCCAAAGATTTAAAAAATCTCTAAATGGTGCCAAAGTCCTCTTATTGGGAGTGGCTTATAAAAAAGATATTGATGACCTGCGCGAATCCCCGGCCCTAGAAGTAATTAAAAAATTAGAAGAAGAAAAGGCAATTATATCCTATTATGATTCTTATATAAGCGAATTTATTGGTAATGGAAAAGAATATAAATCTCTAAAAGAATTAACTGCAGAAGAAATTAAAGGAAAAGATATTATAATTATAACTACGGCGCATAGTGATGTTGATTATGAGATGGTAGCTAAAAATGCTAAGGTAATATTTGATGCCAGGAATACCATGAAAGGTAATTGGGAAAATGTAGAAAAATTATGAAATAGATTAATATTGTTATTAAATTAAATATTTTGTAAATTTAATTTATCTTGTTTGAAATATCAGCACAAAGAAAATTTATTAAGAATATTTTCATTTATAAATTTAGGAAAAACTAAAATAGAAAAGGATAAAAATATGTCTAAAAATATATGGATATTAGAACACTATGCTGTAAGTCCTGATATGCCTGGAGGAACAAGGCAATATGATCTTGCGAAAGAATTAGCAAAAAAAGGATATACAATAACAATTTTTGCATCTGGATTTGATCATGATACTAAAAGGCATATTAAGTGTATGCCTAAAGAAAAATTTAGAATAAAAGAATATAATGGTGTTAATTTTGTTTGGCTAAATACTTGTAGTTATTATGCCAATAATTGGCGTAGGCTTTTAAATATGATTTCTTATGGGGTTAATGTTATAAAAATTAACCATAAATTTGAAAAGCCAAATGTGATAATAGGTTCATCTCCCCATCCTTTTGCAGTATTAGCAGCATGGTGGTTAGCTAAAAGATATAAAGCAAAATTTATTTTTGAAGTGAGGGATTTATGGCCACAGACAGCGATAGATATGGGAGTAATAAAAGCAAATAGTATTCCAGCAAGATTGCTTTATGTCTGGGAAAAATTTATGTATAAAAGGGCAGAGAAAATAATTGTATTAATGCCCTATGCTAAGGAATATATAAATAAGCGTGGAATAGATTCAAAGAAGTTAGTTTGGATACCTAATGGAGTTGATTTGGAAAAGTTTGATTGTCCTGAACCTTTTGATCCATCTTCTGAAATGGTTAGAACTTTTATAGAGCAAAAAGATAAATTTATAATTATATATTGTGGAGCCCATGGACCAGCTAATGGTTTAGATATAGCGATTAAGGCGGTTTGTTTAGCGACTGAAAAATCAGCGAATATCCATTTATTTTTAATAGGTAATGGATCAGAGAAGAGAAGTCTAATTAAAAAAGTAAAGCGAGAAAATATTTGTAATGTTACTTTTTTAGATCCTATAGCGAAATCACAAATAGCAAATGTCTTAAAATATTCTGACTTATTATTACATTGTTTGAAACCAATGAATATCTTAAAATACGGACTTAGTTCAAACAAAGTATTTGATTATTTAGCTAGTGGAAAGCCTACAATTGTATCTACAAATATAAATAATAATTTTATTCAAGAATCTGATATTTATTTTCCTATAGAGGCCGGAAACGTAAAATCCCTTGCTGAAACTATTTTAAAAGTGCAAAAAATGACGTCACAAGAACGGAAGTATTTTGGTGCTAATGGACGACATTATGTGGAAAAGTATCATAGTTCAAAAGTATTAGCAGAGAAATTAGAAAAGATATTATGATATCTCAAAAAAATAATATGGAAGATACAATAATTAATTTAAGTAAACTTGTTTTACCTTTTTTAATAAAAAAACCAGATTTTCAAATTCTATCGTAAAAGATAAATTATTATATGAGGACTGTTTTATAAATGAAATATATATTTTATTATTTACAAAATTATAAGGAAGAATAAAAGAAAAAAATTGATTTAGCAAAACATTACCATTATCAGGTAGGTCTCCGAAATTATTTAAATTATTTCCAAAAGGGAATTTTGATTCTAAAAGTGAATTGTCAAAGTTAAAATTTAGCAAATTGATATTTCAATGGAGAATTTTATATACTTATATAAAAATGTCCAATAAACAAGAAAGGGAATATTGGTGGGTTTGTAGAGAAAATAATAGTGTATCTAGAATTGCCATTGAAAAAAAGGATTCGATATTTATGGTACCGGAATTAAAAAATCTGTATTACCATTAAAAATTTTAAGCAAATTTGTAATAGAGAAAATTAATAAAGACTAATAAAGAGGTATTGTAAAAGAGAATTTGAATGTAATTTATCTTAGATTATGTACCATACTATTATTAAGATCTTAAGAGAAAGTAGAAAATATATAAATGTTAAAACGTTTTTTCGATTTTGTAATTTCTTTAATAATATTAATTATTTTTTGTGCATTCTTTTTAGTCTTAAGTATTTTAATTAAGAAAGATTCTGAAGGGCCGGTATTTTATCGACAGGTAAGAATTGGGAAGGATGGAAAACCATTCAGGATATTTAAATTTAGGACGATGGTTGATAAAGCTGATAAGAGTGGAGTAACTTCTACAAAAAGCGACGATGTGCGTATTACTAAAATGGGAAGATTTATTAGGAGATATAATCTTGATGAATTAGCCCAATTTATTAATGTTTTAAAGGGGGAAATGAGTATTGTTGGGCCCAGGCCCGAAATTCCTTATTATGTTGATATGTTTACAGAAGAAGAGAAAATTATTCTTTCGGTTAAACCAGGGATAACTGATTGGGCCTGTATCTGGAATCCAGATGAGAGCAAATTGTTAGCAGGAAGTGATGATCCTGATAGAGATTATTTAGAAAAAATTAGGCCAGAAAAAATAAGGCTTCAATTAAAATATGTGAGAGAACATTCTTTTTGGATTGATTTTAAGATTATGATAATGACTTTAAAAGTTCATCTTTTTGAGCCTATTATTAGAACTTTAAAAAGATAATGTTTTAGAAATAAATAAAAATATGTATAACGAGTTATTATAAAAGATAAGGAGGAAAAATGATGAAATATAGGGTACCATTTGTTGAGCCAGGAAAACTTTATCAAAATCTAAAGAATGAACTCGATCAGGCATATTTTGAAGTAATGTCTAAGGGTGACCTTATTGATCGTGGCCAGCTCAAGAGTTTTGAAGAAAATTTAGCTAAATTTGTGGGAACCAAGTATGCAGTAGGACTTAACAGTGGATATGATGCCTTGCATATATCCTTACGTGTGGCAGGAATTGGTATTGGAGATGAGGTTATTGTTCCGGCACATACTTTTGTGGCTACTTGCTCTACGGTGGTAAATGTTGGTGCTAAGCCTGTTTTAGTTGATGTGAGAAAAGATTTTAATATCGATACAGACAGAATAGAAGAAATAATTACTGATAAAACCAAGGCAATCCTCCCTGTTCACCTTAACGGATATATGGCCGATATGAATAGGATAATGGAGATTGCAAAAAAATATAATCTTATTGTTGTCGAAGATGCTTGTCAAAGCTTAGGAAGTAGTATAGATGGAAAGGGAGCGGGTTCCTGGGGACTAACTGGCTGCTGGAGTTTTTATCCTTTTAAAATTCTTGGTGGTTATGGCGATGGAGGTGCGATTACTACTGATGATCCTGAAGTTGCTCTATTTGCCCGGAGAATGAGATATAACGGTGAAGATAGAGATACAGGTGAATATCACGGTCATGGCTTCACCTGTTTATTAGATAATTTACAAGCAGCTTTTTTAGATGTAAAACTTCGTTATTTACCTGAATGGATAAAAAGGCGAAAAGATATTGCTGAACGGTATAGAGAAGCTTTTTCAGATATTCCCGACCTAATGTTACCTCATTATAACAGGTTAGGATTCGATCATGTTTATCAGAACTACGTTGTAAGATCAAAACAGGGTGATACTTTCTCCGAATATCTTAAGCGAAATGGAGTGGAAGTTATTATTCAGTTCCGTAAACCGTATTATAAACACAAAGCTCTTAAATTGGAAGATCGTGGATTCCCGGAGACTGAATTGCTTAGCCGGGAAGTTTGTTCCCTACCCATGAATGTAGAAATAGATGATGAGCAGATAGATTATGTTATTAAGACTGTAAGGTCTTTCTATAGATTATAATTAATTATATGGAGGTTTTTTCATGAAAGAATTAGCCAGAATCACAGAAACTTTTAGCGAGTCGGTTATCCGTGAAATGACCAGAATATGTGATGCTGTAGGTGGTTATAATCTATCTCAGGGTTTTCCTGATTTCGAAAGTCCAAAAGCCATAAAGGAAGCAGCAATTAAAGCGATTAATGAAGGCTGGAATCAATATCCGGTTACCTTTGGAGAGCCGGAACTCAGAGAAGCAATAAGTAAAAAAGCAAATGATTATAATAGAATTAAATGTAATCCTGAAACTGATATTACCGTAACCTGTGGGGCTACAGAGGCGATGATTGCAACTTT
>SDBT01006450.1_pt1 | contig 19467 bp, 28 predicted proteins | sample 2277101 | NCBI WGS metagenome assembly SDBT01 (sample SAMN10404973, study PRJNA504765) | marine sediment metagenome | isolation source: marine sediment core GS10_PC15, 103 cmbsf | place: Arctic Ocean: Southern Knipovich Ridge | collected 2010 | reverse complement strand
ATATTCTTGCCGATATGGGAAATAAACGGGGAGTACAGGCTGTTTTAGGTGATCTACCCGAGCCAACTGCAAGACGCCGAGAGTTAGAGGACGAACTGAAAGCGGTCACTGAGATCGGGAAAAGTGAAACTGCCGGACTTCGGCAGCAGCTTAACGCGATTAACAGTCAACTGTCAAAGCGATTTACTCCCGGGAGTCAGCGGCTACTACGCGAACGTCCGGAATTCATGGCAACTGTCTCCCCCGATATACAGGAAGCTCTGGCAACGCAAGCCCAGTTAGAAGAACAGATAGCCACAGTTGAAGCCCAGACTACGTCCCGGCAGCAGAAATTGCGAATGGGTCTATCGGTTTCCGAACAGATGACCCTGGAATCCCGGCAGCAGACACAACTGGATCGGCAAGAAGCTGCTGAGCTTAAGCGGCTCGTCGAGCGAACCAAGCAGGCTGGAGCGTTGACCGAACGGGAAGAAACGGCAATCGACCTTATACGAGATAGGGAACGGGAACGACGCGTAGATATGGGTCGAGAGATTGCGATACTCCGTCGGGATCTTGCCCCGTTTAAAGACGAGGACACCGAGGAACATGCCCGACGAACCGGACCCATCCGATCCCAAATTCGTATCCTGGAATTAGAAGAAATGGCCTCGCATGGCCGCGAGAAGGAGGGAGTAGAAACGGCCATACGCCAAGATCAGAAACCCGATTCTTCAATTGTCACGGATGCAACAGGCACCCGTTGGCGTCGTACGAATCGATTCCGCAATGGCAAGCCCATTTATGAGGCGATTGAATAATGCCACGATATGCTACACTCGATGAGATTATCCCCGTTAGACGGCGACGTGAGGCGACCCTTGACGAGATCCAGGGGAACATTGCTTCCTCTGCAAACATGGGCCAGACCTGGGTTCAGGAGGACATTAACGCTGGGGCCGTTGGCCTTTCGAATTACATGCATCAGGCCGGTGAACGAATCCAGCAATACCAGCAGGCCCGGGACGATATCGGAGAAAATCGTTTAACCGCGAATGAACAGATTGCGATTGTCGATGCGTACCGCGAAATGGCGGGGCTACAGCCAGAGGGCTATTATCGGACGAAGGATGGGGCCGCGATTCCCAAAGATAAGTTCGCGGAGATCCGTAGGAAACGTACCGAGGATGATGTCTGGGAGAACTTCAAGGCGAATCTTTCCAGTACGGTTCTCCAGAATGCTGCGGGTATCCGTGGATCGGCCGCTCGCATTAGTGACGCTTTGGGGATTACGAGTAACGCAACCGCAGAGGCCCTACGTTTGAGCGAGGAAGTTACTCGAATTCTCCAGCCCCAAGGCGGAAAGAGCGGGTTCGCGGGACAGGCTGTGGGCAATGTGATGAATCTATTTCTGGCTGGGGGACAAGCTCCGGCTATGTTCGCCATTTCCACAGCGGGATCTACGTTTCTCGATGTTGCCGAACGTCGTCGGGCCGGCCAAGAGATTTCCCCGTATACGGAATGGACAGCGGCGATTGCCAATGCTACCATCGAGTACGCCCTGGAGTCTTTTGGTCAAGCCGTGGCCCGAAAAGCTGGGGCAAAACTCGGCGGACGTTTAAACGATCTTCGCAATGCCGTGACCTCAACCGGAATCCGGGGCGGGGTACGTACGGCAGCGGCCGTCCTGGTCAAGCACGGATTCGAGCAAGCCGGTATGGCCCTCGAAGGAGCCGCTGAAGAAGGGATTACCCAGGTTCTACAGAATACAGTCCGGCGATTATCTTTTGCCGATGAACAGGAGATATTCGGTGGTGTTGGCGAAGCGGCTTTACAGGGAGCCGTTATGCCCCTACTGGCTTCCGGTCCTATGGCTGCGGTCCAGTATGGCCGTAGCAGTACCCCGGCCGGTATGCCGCCTATCGCTCCAAGCCCGGCTGTTGGGGATCAGACTATCGCAACCAATCGTCCACTGGCTCGTATCGCAGAAGTTGAGAAAGCTCTCCGTTCCGAAGAAGCTCTCCCGGATACTCTCAAACCGTCTCTCCCGGCCGAGGCCGATATCCCGGCTGTCACAGAGAATTCGACCGTCGGGGAGAACGACCTGATCGATAAGTGGATTGGAGATCGTCAAGTGGCAGAAACTAAGGCTCTGATAGAAGCACGGAATCATCGTAAAGAATTGAAGGGTTTGCTTCAAGAAGGCGAACAACAGGATCAAGTAGACTCTGCGATTGCAGTCCATATCGACATGAAGGATAATTCGGACTCGTACACCGCTGAGAATATTCAGCAACTAACCCCAGCTCAGCAGACTCTGGTAGAGCAAGCACAATCACTCTCTTCCGAGCAGCAGGTTTTTGCGGAACAGATTATCGCTGAAAACCGGGCTCTCGGTATCGAGGCGATGGATGCCAAAATTATCAAGAATTATCACGAAAATTATTCGGCACGATTTTGGAAAAGGATTACCGAATTCGCAGGCCGAAAGGCGAAGTTTACAATCGCAACGGCCCGGGCTCGTCAACGTACTTTACCCTCTCTGATCGAAGGCTGGGCGAGAGGAATGGAGTTAGCTGTTCCAGGAGCTATCGAAGCACAGATGCTGGCGAAACAGCAAATTTCCCAGGTCATCCATGATCGGAATCTCATTACTTTAGGCGCTAAAGCTGGAGTCTTTAGCGAAGCGCGAACGGACAAATTTACCCATGAGATTCAGCACCCCAATTTTGCCCAATGGCGTTGGGCTGGGAAAGTCGGCCCTGAAGTCGGGGGTAAACCTACGAAGGTATACGGCAAAGATATGTTTGTGGACCCGGATGGAAATTTGCGCAAGCTTACAAAGATGTACGCCGATAAGAAAACTGCACGATTCCTGAATAACGCTCTGGGAAGTTCGGCCCTCTACCAGATTCCCGGTGTCGGGACGATCACGAAGTACAACTCGATTATCAAACATATGATCCTGACCGCAGCCGCCTGGCATCATCAGGCGTATCTCCGATCCTTCATGTTGGCTTCCCGGGGTCTTGATCCCGTAAAAGCCTATCGAGAAGGGCGAGAAGCGATTGAGAATCTGATACCCGAATTCCTGGAAATAACCCACGAGGGTTTGACTACTTTCAAAGTCCAGGATTTCGATATAGCAATTCAGCGGGAGTCTACCGCGATTGGGAAAGTCATTGACAAAGTTCCCATGGCGTCTGAGACTCGACAAGCGATTCGAAAACTAAGCCGGGCCAATACCAACTTCCTATTCGGGAAGCTTGGCCCCTATCTGAAAACTCAAGCTGCTCTGCTGGACTTCCGGTATCAGTTAAAGAAGAATGAGCAGAAGCTCTTGGACGGTAAGATCACCCGCCAAGAAATTGCGAAGAATGTAGCAAACGTAGCGAATGATGATTTCGGCGGTTTGAATCTACAGCGTATGGGCCGGAATCCCACAACCCAGCATATCTTTCGTCTTCTGGCTCTGGCCCCGGACTGGACCGAATCGAACGTCCGGACGATGGTAAAAGCTTTCGAGAGAGGTCACAGCGGTAAGGTCTATCGGGAGATGTGGGGACGAATTCTGGCTAAGGGGATCGGGTCCACGATCCTATTTAACATTCTCTTAGCCGCCGATGATGACGAGAAAGACTTCTTCGAGCGATACGAGAAAGCCTGGAAGATCGGGAATCTCCGCTGGCTCGATGTCGATATCACACCGATCTATCGACGGCTCGGGGGAGAGAAAGGAAAGCGAAAGTATTTTAGGCTGGTCGGCCATTTCGCTGATTCGGTTAAATTCGTCCGCTATCCTGGTCGATCCGCCAAGAATAAAAGTAGTGTTATCGGACGTATGATGCTCGATGCCCTATCGGGAACCGATTGGCGGGGTCGGGAGTTCACGACACTCGGCGATCTCATGCGAAATGGTGAGACGGTTAAGTCGGTTCCCTTCGGCGGTGGGGCACTTAACCCCGAGCAATTCCCATCGTTTACCATAAAGCAAGCCGAACAATCTACCCCGGTACAGGTTCAGACGGCGATTCAACGCCTTCGGGGAGAGATCGATACCTTTGACATGATAACCCGCTCGTTAGGATTGGCGACTTCGACCACCTATCCCTCGAAATCGAAGAAACGTCGTCGTCGGGCAAGACGGAAACGGAGAAAGTAAATGGATCATCAAGAAATGGAGTTGATTGCCGAGGTAACAGTGCGACGGTTTTTCACACACTACCTCGAAGAAGTGTTCCCCGAGCAACTAGCCGCTGCCGTGACAGCCCATAATCGGGATATCACGGCCCATGCCCATCAGATACGGGTGGCAGTCCGAGCGGAATCTGTTCGGACCCGGTTATGGCTTGTCAGCCTGATCTTCGCTGGGGGGATCGGAGGCGGAGTTGGTATTGCTAAGGCGGTCGTATTCTTTACTGGCGGTTAAGAGAAACATCGCAACTTGCCGATCTATCCGATGACCCTGTTTCCATGTAATTTCTACGGCCGGAACCTCGGCTCGGGAATAATTTTCTCGAATGATTTGTGTAGCGTTCCAGCATTTCCACGCATTCCCGATTATTGCCGGTGGGATTAAAACAAATTGTCCCTGATTTTCCCATATAATAATTCCATACTTATTAAACAGTGTTTGGAGAGTCTCCCCCGAAATAAAACCATCCCCAATATGAACTTCGGTATTATGGGCCAATAAGTAATAAACGGCGATCTCATTGATTTTTCCTGATTCGATCATTCGCCTTTTCCTTTTCCAATTTTTGCCCTCGTCCACGCTATTCGTGCCTGATCGGGATTGTCCCCGAAGTAAATAGAATACCCCTCTAGTTGCTGGTGACGGGAGGGACACATATAAGATTCCCACGGAATAGATTCGGTAGTCCCAGCCTGGAATATATGTCGATGGTCGTTCGCTATTACAGTTACGAGCCAAGTTCGTCCATGAATCGAAGTAACCGATACGATCCATCCCGGTTGCCCACTTGGAGGGATCGAATCGAACCCCCCAAGTACCTGCACTGTCCCGGTATGACAAGCTCGGGCGATAACATGCTGTGGAATGCTCTCACAGATAAATTGAATCAAGTCTGTTCGGGTCTCGATTCTCTGCATTACTCGATCTCGTAGGGCTCGCTCTTGGCGATACCCGCCCGCATGAACAGAGCACCGAGAGAAGCAAAGGTCGCCGTGATAAATTCCCCGAGAGTTATCCCCCCGGTGGCCCAAGCGACCAAGCTGGTGATGAGGGCCGCGACCGCCAGAAAATAGGTCTTCTTACCGCTGATTACCAATCGAATTTTCTCCAACATAGTTTTTCTCCTTTGGAGTCATATGAGTCCGGCGATCATCGGGACGACCGCCTGCAAGAGTTTCAATGCCTGGCTACCAAAGTTCGCCTCGACATATGCCTGGATCTCGGTGTCCTGCAAATCAGCAGCCAGGGCAGTAAACCGCACTTTCTGGATGTCCGTCAAGGGAATTGACGGCGTACTATCGTGATTGTCCAATGTTTCAAACGCATCATTCATTTATTCTCTCCTAGTTAATAGACCCAATCGCACTCTTAGCCGAGGACTCCAGATACTGCTTCCACTGGAGCCCGATGTCCGCCTTGTAGATCGTATACTTCTTGCCCTGCTCGCTGATCTGGATAATGTAGTTGAGGTTGTCAATCGTGACCTCGTACAGACGAGCCCGGCGACGCTCCTGTTCTGCGTAGTTCGATAGGTGAGTACGGAGACTCGCCATAACCTTCTGAGCCAGTACCTCGGCCTGCTCCGCGTTAATGGCCTGCTCCTGGGCCAGAGCTTTGATTCCCTTGCCCACAGCCTGTAACATCTGCTCCTTCCGAACCGCTGTCCCCGTTACCACGGATACGTTGAACGCCTCGACGCCTCGTTTTGCTTCGATAGCCGCAGCGATGACGTTGTCATGTGTTAGTATATCATATGTCACCCCCGCTCCGCTACAACCCCCTATCCACAACAGAGAAATTACCAACGTTAAAACCCTCATATTTTTTCTCCTATGTCTACGGTGTTTAAGTGTTTAAACTCCCCGAACAACTCTCGGGCTGCATTGTTATAAGCCTGGGCTGCCTCCTTTTCTAGCTGGAAATACCCCAAATAATAACGTTTTCCATTTTTTCTAATTTTAGCTACCCATTTTTGCCTCCATTTATGCCAACAGACTCCTTTGAATTGGCTTGAAAACTTTTTATGACTTTGGCGGTTCATCCCATTCATAGACGCGGTACAGAGTCGTAGATTCGTCCGTCGATTATCTAACCCATTGTGATTCTTATGGTCTACACTTTTTTGATTATCGGATTCTAGGTTTAGGATTTCACGATGCATATAGAGTGTAATACGCCGACCCCGAGAACAAGCGTTTCGTCTAGCACACCAAGTCGCCCCGAAACGATTAGCGTACCATCGATATTGATTTAGTCGGTCAAAATCTATCGCGTCCACGAGAACTTCACGGCCTTGAGTTAAAGAAATTTTCTTTACGTTATCCATGTTCTCATCTTATTTCTTTAACTATATTGATGAGTGTTCCGATTACCAAACATGACGCTCCGATTAGAAAGAACCAGTTACTCATTTGATCTCCAGATCGATAAAATTAGGTTCAAAATTGGCCCCGATAACTCTATTCGCACGTTTTTGAAGATCCTCGACTTTGCTTTCTGGGGTGTCCTCCGGAACTTGCAACATTACCTGGTGCCCCAGTACATAGAAATTTAACGGTATCAATCCCCAAGTACTTTGTACGATTTCGTGGTATAGAGCCCTTATCATTTTTTCTCTCCCGACCATTCCATCTCGATAAACTGGGCTTTAGGGCCGTGAATAAGCCGCCCCTGTTTCTTGGTTTTGTAAAGTGCGAGTATAGCCAAACTCTCTGGCGGGGGAGTTATTGGTACACCCGCCATTTGGAAATGGGCCGGAGTTAGACAAAGCCATACTTTCATTTTTACCTCCTAAACTACGTAAACTTTATCGTTAATCGCCACTCGTTTCCCAAATATCCGAACGGGATAGAGGTCGAAGTATCCGTTCTTGTGCAGATACCCGAAACAGAACCCATTTGTCCAGCCCATCGGTGCTCGGTCATTGGCATAGGGCTGATCGATCTGACCCATCAGCCCGATCGCAAATCCACAGTGCGTTTCGAATGCCTCCTTACTCTGGAAAGTTTGGAACCGATGGGTGTGTCCGAATACGCAAGTTCCATAAGTGACCGCAGTTTTCTTCGCCATATACTCGGTTGCATAGAACCCGTGTAGAACTTTCAAGTGTCCGAATTTCAAGATACCGTGGCGGGGGTGGTACGGAATGAGCGGGATCTTCATCTCCTTTAGATGAAGGTTGTAGCCAAGATCGACCAGGGATCGAAGTCGCCGGTCAAGCTTCATGCCGACCCGACGAAGCCGTTCCTCGTGGTTCCCTTCTAGGTAATGCGTGATCCCGAATTTCTGAATAGCTTCTCGGTTCAACCCGAATTCATCGGCAAGATCGATATCACCCTCGGTATCGAAATTACTAACCTGGTCTACAGTCTGCCAATCCCCGCCAGCTATCCGGATCTCCGGCTTGAAATCCGCCAAGAAATCCAGGGCGATCTTGTCAATCCGGGAATCGGAATACGGGCAGTGTCTATCGAAACCGATCCAAAATTTCCTATACGTTTGGACATTCGCCATTCGGGTTTTCCTTTTTCTCGGTTATGCGACGATAGGCCCGGTGCAGAAAGGACAGGGTTACTTTCGCCGCGATTTCTCGGGTGGAACAGAACAGTATGGGGATGTTGTAATCGATCATGGCGGCCAGGGCCAACCCGATAATCGACATCGGATGGGCTCGACTACGCAACGATTTTAGAAACAACTTCCGCATGTCGCTTTCCACGATGATACATCGGAACTGGATTGCCCTGAATCGCTCCAGTTCCCGATGGAATCGGTCTCGGTTGTGGATCAGGGTCGAGACGAAATCGGGTAGGGCCTTACGTTCGACCGCGACTTGGTCCTCTAGCCCGACGATGGAGTAGTCCCCGGTTGCCAGAGTCACGAGGCTATGCGGCCAGGTGAACTCCAGGGGTCGTTTTTCTCGGGTGTCGATTGCGATAGTCCAGGATTCGGTCATGGCTTAGAAACTCTGGTAAAAAAGATCCTCTAGGATCAAGTCCGAACTCATTTCGAGTATCTCAACATCCGATTCATCCAGTACCTCTCTGAATTTCAATTCCATCCAGAGGGCGAGAGCCACTTCCGCCCGGGCTCCAATACTTTTTTCCCAACCCGGGAGAAGAATCAGCCCATCACCCCGATCTTTCTGGAGATTGAGGATAGCCGTGCAATCTCGTCGAGCGATAGTCTGGTTCAGATTCGGATCGGTTGCCTGTACTCGAAGCACGCTGTCGGGATCTGTGACCGGATCGATTCCGTTGGCCCGATCTAGTTCCGCTGGACTGATTACTTCGAGCCCCTGCTCCCGAGCAACTCGGGCGATAGCGTCGAATAAGGGGAAATTGAGTTGGGGAATCCCTCGCATGGGTCCGGCGATATAGAAGGTTGGAGCTTCAGATTTTGGTTCTGGTTTCGGAATGGAGGGGTTGAGAGTCCCTTTTGTGCACGTCTCAGGTTCCCCCGTACATACGAATGCAAAATCCTCTGCAAGATCCCTATAGTAATCCGTACAATCCGCACAATCGGGATGATCCGGTTTCACTTTGGTCCCCCATCTTACGTATGTTTCTGGCTGTCCGGTTTCGAGGTTGATACGCCGATCTCCGGGTTTTGGATCGCAGTTCGACCACAATCTGTCCGCTTCACAGAAACGACATGCCGGACCATCCTCCGCCGATCCGCAACTATCATCGTGGATATACCGGGGCATACCATCCATTACGGTTTTGTGGAGATCGGCCATCTGCTCCCTCTTAATCCCCTTTAACTTCGACTCGGAATTATCACTCTGGGCATACCTCGGCATATCGTCCAGTTCGGGGTCCAGACGACCGGCCTTAATCTCGTTAGCCGTTTCGCCATGGCACATGAGATTCCAGATAGCGGCGGTCAGATGGTCCTCGTTCTCCTTCCCTTCAGCATATTGGCAGAGATGCCGAAAAGCAGAATCGATGAATCGACGGAGGGGCAGACCCTTTCGCCAATTGTCGTCCCCATACTTTACCGCCCCGTTCTCGAAGTGCCGAGCTAATCGATATATCATATGCGGTAGGGCGAGTACGAGATCGTATCGACCTTTCCCGACTTGAGTATCTCGGGTTGCCCCAGTGGAAGTCTCTAAACGGGTTCCACTATCTTCTACATGGTCGAATTCAGGCATTAGCTTTTCTCCTTTGCACGTTTCTCTAAGATCCGGCTATTCCCCCGGGTTATCTCCAAACACGCTGTTCGGAAAGCTTGTAAACCTTTTTCGGTTCCTGCGCTGCTTTCTTCGGACATTGCCGCATAATCTTTCCAGGTCGCCATTCTATCTCCCAACCGGGGTCCGAAAATCTGCTCCCAACCTTCATCCCACTTTTTCCGATCAACGGGACGTGCCCGACTGCCTTTTCCACCAGCCCAGGAACCAGTCATCTGCTCACAGCCCCAATCCCTGAATTACTTCAGGTCTAAGCTTGATACCCCAGAATATATTCTCCCGCTGAGTTCCGATTGTTTTACGCCCCCTACCACACCCGGTAAAAAGTGAGCGAAGGGTCTTATTCAGCCACTTTACACTTTGTATCTTCTCGCCATTCCGAATTGCCCATTGTCTCCAACATTCAAAGAGATTGTGACATAGAACATAATCATTCTCGTCCTCCCCTAACGTACAGCAATCGGCCACGAACTCTACAAAGGGGGTCATCTCCCCACGGATACGCTTAATAACCTGATGGTGGGCTTTCGGCAGGGTAAAGTTCTGATTCTTCTGAAGCCGCTTTAGGCCCTCAAGTGCCCAGAGTAGAATACCGGGAGCTTCGACTTTTAGCCGAGCCTTCAGGGTTATGTCCTCTCGTCCTGCATAGCTGATTAGAAATTCGATCACGAACATCCGAGACTCGATAGTCCGAGCGAAGTCCGGGAGTTCCGGCATAATATTCGCGGCCATGGTAAAGCGAGTATAGAGCTTAACGCAAGTCTGCGTAATGTCCTGGCCTTTGCGTTCGATTGTGATGATGTCGTTACCGGTAATCCGTTTCAGCAAATTCAGGGCCTCGGCGGCGTCGTAGCTCGCCCCGACCGCGACATCCCCGATTACCGCCGCTAACTTCCCCAGGAACGGGAATATGGCGAATCGCCGAGTATAGTCCCTGAATGACGTGGCGAGAACCTGATCTTCCCCGAGGATGCAGGTCAGCACGTCAAGAATAGTACCTTTCCCTGCCCGCGTCGGACCCAGGAACATCATAAACTTCTCGTGCGAGTTATCGGGGACCAGATTGTAGCCGAACCACTCTTGTAGCAAGGTGATCTTTACCGTGTCATCCTCGAAAATCTCGCCAAGGAATTTTTTCCAGAGCCGACAAGTGGCGTGCGGGTCGAAGTCATATGGATAGCAGGCCAGCGAGAAGAAATGCGGGGTAGACTTCTGCAACTGTAATTTCTCACCCCGCTTGGCGTAACCCCCGATGTCCAAGAAGCCATTCGGGAAGGTCAAGATATGTTTCGGATTTCCGGTTTTCTCATCCTCAACCAGCCAACAGGGAATTTCAGCCGCCTTGACCGGGCAATAGGCCAGGAGGGCATCAACGATCTCATCAATCTTTCGTTTCGTAGGTTCATATGCGAGAACGTCGAAACCATGAGAGCGTATTTTACGATATTGTTTGTTCTCAAAGAACAGGTACAGTTGTTGCCGAAGGCTTACTCGACTTATCTCCCGATAGCATTGAGCCGTATAGGCGTACCAATTACCGTGGAATACTCGGAGAGTATAGATACCCTCTTGATCGTAATTGGCCTGTAGCCACTGTTTAGCCAGATCCATCGGAGCGATACTCGGAAGGATCGTTTCGTTGGGAGTCGATTCCCCGACTTCTTTGTTCAGGGCGAGAAATTCGGATAGAGTCAGGCCACCGGCGACCCATTGTCGCAAGTCTTTTATGCCATCCGGGGGTAGGAAATGAGTCACCAAGCGAGCATGGGGCTTTAGGATCTCAACCGTTTTCTCCATCCCCGCTTTGCCAGATCCGGCGTCATTTTCCCCGAGCACGATAACGTCCCGGCCCCCGACTATCAGGGTCAACTTATCCAGGCAACCCAGACTGCTCGGTCGGCCCACTGCTACCAGACCAAGATCCCGAGCCGCTGCAACGTCGGTAGCCCCCTCGACAATGACCAGCGGATACTCGGAAGGAAGAAGAACCGAGCCTGCCGAAATGACTTCGCCATCTATCTTGCGAATATGGAGATAGAAACCGGCTCCCAGTTCCTTCTGTGCTCCTTCCGCGACTCGGCAGCACATCACGGCTTTCGGATCAGCCGGGGCTTCCGAGGAATTGAGACAGCTATCCGAGCTCCCACAAATTGCACATGGGAATTCCTCGGTCACGCGTTCCCAATTCTGGGGACCGGCCTGATACTTTTCCCGATTCAGGGAGCTACGATGGACATAAGGAACATAGATCAGCCCCCGTTTTGAACCGGGATACATATGTTTCTTGCCGTCCCACTGTCGGAAGGAGAGACCGATTACGTCCCCGAATTCGTCCCGCTCGGGGATTGCCCAACAGTTGTTCCGGAGTACATAACCGATCTCCAAAGCGATCAGTGACCCCGTGCTCACGTGTAACTGCTGTGCTAACTTCTCCAGGAGCGGGGGGAGGACGTTGCTCTGGTAAAGCAGTAGTTGTTCTGCGAAGCTTCTGTCCATAGGGGAGCGAAGTGACCGACCGTGCTAGCCGGTCACTCCATCCAATTAGCGATTAAAAGGGTATCGTTACATCGGTTAGCACTGCATCCCGAATCTTTACCCATTCCTCGTCCGTGACATTTTCCACATCCGCCGCAATATCATCTGTTCGAGTAACCCAGGCATCGTCCAAGACTTCCTCTGGCATTGGCTTCTCGGTAGCCGCGTTGGCAGCGAGACAAGCCTCATATGCCTGTGTCTCAGTACAGGTTTCAACCGCATCCGGCTTAACTTCTGGGGCCTTCTTAGGAGTCGCCTTCGGGGGCTTCGGGGCCGCTTTGGTTTTCACCTTGGTTTCTACCTTAGTTTCCGCTTTGGCTTTCCCCTTTGAGACGCTCTTAGGGGTCGCCTTTTTCCCCGTTGAGGCCCTGAACTGGGCATCGAGGTCGGTCAAATCCTGGCCCGATAGCTTTCGGAGCCCGATTTGGGCATCTTCAGCATCAATCCAGTTGACCTTAAAAGTTACCTTGCCCTGATAAGTATCCTCGACAACCCGAAACTGAACTGGCTTTCCCTTTAGATCCATGGCTGCGAGACCGGAGTATGTTTCCCCGTCCCAGCCTACGGCTCTCATAATCTGCTCGTAGTTGAGGCACTTCGCCACCTGTCCCTGAGCATCGAGGAATACGAGGGTGAAATACCCGATAATCACCTGTTCGTATTCGGCCCACTCGACCCACGTGTCATCGACATCGCTGTGGCGTTCCGTTGCCAATAGTGTCACGACGAACTGGGGGAGTTTCGCCTTGCGGGTTGTACTTACACCGCAATCTGTAATCACGCCCTTATAAAGTCCTGGCTGGTCAACTGGTGGCATTGGTCTCATCTCCCTGATTGGTGAAATCGCCTGATTCGAGGATTGCGAGTACTTCCCGCTCCTGAATTATATGCATGTTGATCCCGTCAACAACGATATCCGCCGCATGTACTTTGAAATAAAGGATTGCGTCCCCCGGGTCTACCTCGACCTCTGAATGATCCCCGTTAGCAAGACACAGTCCCGGCCCCACTCCCTTGACTTCTCCCCGGGCGAACCTCTTCTCGGTTTCCAAGCCTCTCGGTATAAGAATCGTACCCTGTCTTTGTTCCGGCCAGGGGTCCGGGTTTACCAGAATATAATCTGCAAGCATACGCATCAGTTATTCTCCCGTATCAAACATGAATTCCCAAAGACTATCATCGGCCGGATCGGCAAACGCGATACACTGGATCGGTTCCCCGTCCTCCGAAACATTACCCCGAATTTTGTTCTTCGCCAGGAAATCCTGTGCCCCGCTGATATAGATCGCCCGTGTTGCATCAGAACTTGCAACTTTCCCAACCGGACGATCCTTCTCGGCACGTATCATCGTATTGAGGTAGTTTAAACGGATCACATGATCCGCCCATTCGCAAACCTGGAACATGACACTGTAGCGATTATCGTGATGGAGCCGAGGGCCGGTTCGGAGATAGTCGATTCCCTCGGAATTAGCTATCTTTACGGCCTGTTCCTGGCAGATTAGACCGACGTTCACGCCTCGCCGGACCAAGACATCTAAATCCTGGAGGACGAGTCGGACTGTATCCAGGATATGTGACGATCCGTCGTTCCATCCGTAGGCTTTGATATTCTGGGCTCTCCCGCCCTTTGGCAGCGGGACGGTTTCAAGAACGTACCGCTCGATAATCTGTTCCAGCATCGTGAACGTATCGATGATACAACTGGACCCTTTGGACCAGAGACTCAGTTGCTGGAGAACTGCCCGGGTATCCTCCAGTGTCTCGATGCCCGGAATATGGTTGATCGGCTCCTGTGTCTTTGGATTAACGATCTTTCGCCCGCCGTCATCGAGGCCGACGAAAATTGGATTCGGCATCATTGCGAAAAGCGTAGTTTTCCCGAGGCCCGTGGTCCCATAGCCGACGATCTTCTCGCCCTCGCCTGCTCCAGTCCAGGGCTCGACCTTAAAGTTCTTTGTCGGGACTGTCGGGACCGTCTGTGTCGGCGGTTTCGGGGGAGTCAGTTTCGGTCGTGGTGGGGGTGTTTTCGGCATTTTTGTTCTCTCGATATTAAGATGTTTTCGAAGGCAGAATTTTTCGATATTGTCTTTTTAGCCACCACCCGAGACGCTCCCACCGGGTCGGATGCGGCTTAACATGACAATTCCAGGCTCGTATAATATCGCATATACGGAGACCGAATCCGCTTGGTGGACCCCAAGCCCCACATAATATACATCGAGCGACATGGGGTCCGGGATCAGTATTCAAAGCGAACCTTATCGCGTTTTTCTGATGTTGAATTACGATTCCATATGTCGAACCACAAAAAGGACATGGAGCAATCTTTTTTGTGACGCGATAACTCCGACCCTCAAAGGGTATCTCGGTACTATCTGCTGAAACGAATGTTTTCTCATGGACTTCCGCCCACTGTTGCTTCCATTCTTCAGACATCGATTTCGGATTAACACTTCCAAGCTTTCCCAAATCTGTCATGACTTCTTCTCCTTGTTTAAACACTTAAATCTATCGGGAACCAAGCCGCTGGATACATCGAGGTTATTGAGACAAATCGGGTGCATGGAACATCGGTATCGAGCGGTGCATTGATTTTCATTCCGATACCACAAGTTCCGCCGGGCCATGAAATAGGTTATTCGGGCGATATTATCATACTCGGCATCCAACTGGGCGAGCTCCAGATCGGATCGGGGGATTTCTTTGCGGGCAAAATACTTCTCGGGCTCCTCCCGGATATCGGCGAGTAACCTGGCCCCGAACATCTCGGGGGTCTCACGAATTGCAAATACCCCCGCCTTTTTACCCAGAGTAACCTTATCGGGATTAGTGAAATCAATTGCGGTTTGATTGATCGTCATAATCGCCGGTTGACAGGTATCTCGATGAATTTCAAACTTTTCTACGAAATACTCCCCACTCTCAACGAACTTTTTACTCTCTGCCTGCGTAAGCTTCTTCGGCCGGATTGTCGGTTTCTTCCACACATCGTAGAGTACCCCGGAGATCAGTGGATCGGTAGCCGTGATCCCAAACGATTCCAGTTTACCGGCGAGTTGAGCCCGACGGGCCTCGAGGATATACAGAGTTGGCTGGGTCGCCAGCCGTAATTGACCCCAGAATACCGAACCCGAGTCAATCGGTTGGCTGGTTGACTTATACTCTCCGAGTAGAAGCCGATCTCCCCATCGTATGATCTGGTCTATCTTGCCCCGACGCCCATAGAGATTGTTGACCTGCCGCTCAAAATGTACCTCGCGGGCGATTGTTTCGATATCCTCGGCTTGCTGCCAACTCCGATGCCACGACCAGCCGACGAAAGAGTAGAGCAGGATAACCCGCTCGACTTCCCAATCGGCCAGTTCCATGGAGGGCGGGCATCGAGAATAAGCCGCGTTTAAATGCTCAACTACGGCCTCCTGGCTACCGTCCGGTCCCGTAAAGATTTCGAGGCACTTATGCCAACTCGTACCCATTCGAGCGGCCCCCGGGTCTTCAATCGGTCGTAGTCGAAGAACGTGGCGGAGGTAGAACAGGGTTGGGCAAAGTTTAAAATCGGTTATGCTGGTGGCTGACTGGTAAATCATGGGTGTATTTTACCACGTAACAGGAGGTTTGTCAAGAGGGAATCTCAAAATCTTAGGTCTAAATCCACCCCCACCATCGAGCGTACTGGATAACAAGCCATATACTCCCGTGGACAGTAAATGCGGTCAATGCTAAACCTATTGAACCTCCGACGAGGAAAAATACCCATACGTTACCGTGTTCTTCAGTCATTTTCTTTCTCCCACCATCGATATGCAGCAGCTTTTAGAACAAATTTAAACGCCGTTCCGGGGTCAAACCTAGCATCGCTTCCCTGAGCATCAATGAATCCCGTCACATAGCCCATCGCATATATGTCTGGTTTCGGTTCGAAGAGTCGCCGAACGTAGACCCCCTGGGGTTTATCACGATTATGTCCATCAACAACCCCGTGCACATAGCCACTGACTTGTTTAATACTCCAGTCTCTAAAGCGACGTTGGGTTGCAACAAAAAGTTTACCTTGATCAATCGGATTCATTTTTGATTCTTCCTATCCTGGAATTCCGTAAGTAGTAGTAGAAGTGACTCCGGAGCTATAACATACTCGACATGATCCCGACTTATCATTCTACCATAAAGCAAGTCTGAGATATAACCAAGAGTATGGCCATCTGCGACATTCTCTGCGATAAATACTATTTGACTATCAGTGGGTGATTCTTCAAATCGAGTTATCATTTCGAATACCTCCGCGAGATTTTACATTCCACGTCAATTGGTAATCCGGGAGCCCAGGTAGGAGACGTTCGGGCGATCTGTTCAATTCGGGATTGCCAGGTCTCGACCTCTTTCTCGGGGACTATCACACTGAAATCATCATGGACAGTAATCGCGGCTCGAACCCCAAGTTGCTCTACCTTGAGAATGGTTTCCGCGAGGAGGTCTCTTGCCGTACTCTGGACAATATTTTCGACCAAATAACCGCCCCAAAAATCAATGGCCTTTCGAGCTCCCGGTTTAGGATTGTGCATCGTAAGCTGGGGATATCGGGCAGACCCCGTGACCGTGGCTCCGGTGTAGTACAGCCGCCGGGTACTCGGCAACTGGATCACAGTTGCACCCCCGTCGCGGAAAAACCGGAGTCCGAAGGGCAGGGTATACACTGTTCCTGGATATAGGGTGGCTTGCCGAAATGAGTTCTCTACATCTCCCCAGAAACGTACAACTTGCCGATGGGTCCGTCGATATAGCTTAATGATACTCTCGCCCATCTCATAGGAGATATCGATTTTATACGTGTCCCGGGCATAGTCAATACACCGATCAACCCCCATCCCATATCCCGCACCCAGAATACCAATTTTTCCCATCTGTCGATAGTTACCATGCCATTTAGCGACAGCCTCGCTATCCGTTTTCTTCGGCTTTCGAACCCGGTGCCCGATTAGCTTACTAGCAAATTCGCAGTATATTTGTCGGCCATCTGCGAATGCTTGGAGCATATCGCGTTGATTGGCCAGCCAATCAAGGGTTCTTGCTTCAACTTGACAAAAATCCGAGATAATTAACGTGTATCCCGGTGGGGCCTCGATCAAGGTCCGAATTTCGTTAATTAGGGGGTGCCCTCTTGCGGGAAGGTTTTGTAAATTAACGCCGCCTCCTCCAGCCCAACGACAAGTATGGGCACCTGCGTATTTCAACGGAATTGGGAGTTTCCCGCCAGCAGCTTTTACAATCCGTTCCATTCGTTCGATCCGTCTTTGGTGTAAAGGCCAACTTCGTACGGCAATTCTCGCTTCCATGAGTTGCCGAACTTTTTCATTTGGGTGATTCAGAAGTTTTTCCCGACCTTCGTCGGTTTTTGCAATAGCAAGAATTGGCCCTTTCTTTCCCGACTTTGTAGGGGGTTGCTCGTTACCGAGAACCGTCCGCAACAATCGTTCGAACGAAAGATTGCCCGATATGAAAACACGAATTTTTTCGGGTTTATCCAAGGTATTTAATCGCCCGTTCTAAGAAAGAAATCCGATCTTTAAAACCACCTAGAGCTCGATTGCATCGATAGCATAACAGCCCACGAATTCTCCCGGTTATATGGTCGTGATCTACAAAAGCCGTATGCTCGTTATTCGATCCACATGCACAGATTTCTAAAGATATTAAGCAAATAGGGCAACAACTATTTTGTGATCGGTACAGAGCTAAATATTGGGTTTCACTAAGTCCGTATTTTCGTTTAATACGGCTGAACCGTTGCTGTTGCCGAATTTTTTCGCGGTTACGCTGACGGTAATTACGGCCATGTTCCAAATACGTTGCACGATACTTTTTCCGATAGCGACGTTGAGATTCCAAACAGCAGCCTTTGCACCAACAAGTTAATCCATCCTTTGTTTTCTTATTTAGATAAAATTCTTGTATCGATCTTTTCTGCCCACACTTTGTACATTTTTTAACCGCCATAATCAAGTATCCATTCGACTTGTTTAAGAACTTTCTGAACTTCCGCTTGCATTTTCTCCTTGAGTTTTACAGCCCGGCCCATATCGAAATGCAGCACGGGCCGGATAAAAAGGTTCCGTGTGTATTCAGCAACTCGTAATTCAAATGCCGGATTCGAAAGCTTGGGCAAAAGGAGTTTAAGTAGGTCGTATGTCCGTTCGGCGTCATTAGACGCATAAGCAATCAAATCGACCCATTTCTCCCCGCTAAAATCGGCCCGACGTAGTCCAACGAACTGTTTTGTCTCTCCTTTAGCGACCAGACCATGCCGTTTACAGAGCGTCGCCAAATCATTTCGCCAGCGAGGTTCGATATGACGGGCGAGGTCCAAGGTATCAATGATGAACGGGGGGTAGACCTTATGATGCACGGCTAGGACCAAGGCGTCGAACGGGGCGTTATGCATTATAATTGTCGTGTTTTGCCAATCGATATGTTTAGGTACTTCCAACTTAAATTCAGCGGGTTCCGTTCCTACTTTAACAGCCCAACCCAATCCCTCAAATCGAGAATCGGTAACGTACTCGTACGTCGTCATCTTCGAGAGCGAGTAATCACGATCAAAATACGACTCACAATCCAGCGCGAGCGTCGATCTCGGATACCCGCAATTTTTTAGGAGGTCTTGGAGCATGGCTGGGGTATCAGCACAAATCCCGTGATATCGTTCTCGGCCAAATGGTACGTTTGAAGCCCGTACTTGACCACGTTTTCGAGGAACACGACATCCCGGAGAACCTGACGATAGCCCTTCCGTGTCTGTCGGTATCGGTCGAGACTTTCAACCGCTTGCACGGCCCGAACGCATAAAGCTGCTCGGGGATCGGCCGGAGTTCGATGGGGTGTAATCACCGATAGTGATGCCGAAGTCCCGGCTACGAAGGTAATCATACGATCAATGGCATCGGCCATACCGTATTGCCGTTTTAGTTCTTTTAGAACCTCTAGGAGCCGGGACGCGATTAACTGCATATCAGTCCTCTTGGAGCAAGTAAGGTGACAGACAACCCGGGCAAAATTGCCGTTGGCTGGAGTACTCGATCTTCTCCGTATCGATTCCGTAGTCCCTGCCGCAGGATTCGCAAGTCATCCATTCGAGATTGGGTACGTCGTTACACATTTCATTTCATCGTCCGATTAAAAGGGGGATGGAAGGTATCGAACCTCCGCGTCGCGTACCGCTGTCCTCTACATCCCCCGCGATTTACTCCGCCTTGGCAGGCCGACCGCGACCCCGGATCGTTTCCCCGGCCTCGATCAGCACCCGGCGAACCACCCCCACGCCGATCTCGAACTCCGTGGCCAACGCCACGAGACCAGCACCCTTGGCATACTTTGCCACAATCGACCTTGTCTGGTTTGACTTTACGGTTGTCGGTGTTCGTCCCATTTTCATTTCTCCTGAGTTTGATTGCCATTTCCAACTAACATTGTACCACGGATCGTCGAACTTGTCAAGGGGTAAAATCCTCATCATCATCATTATGGCCGAGAATAACCCGGGCTAGATGCTCGGCAGCCAGAT
>SDBT01006449.1_pt1 | contig 19469 bp, 19 predicted proteins | sample 2277101 | NCBI WGS metagenome assembly SDBT01 (sample SAMN10404973, study PRJNA504765) | marine sediment metagenome | isolation source: marine sediment core GS10_PC15, 103 cmbsf | place: Arctic Ocean: Southern Knipovich Ridge | collected 2010 | reverse complement strand
AATCCTATCTCCCTCATTTTTTATGAATAAAGTGTGGCTGATGTTTATAACTGAATATAGGAAAAACAAGAAAACTGCCAATAAAATTAAAACAACATAATTTAAAAAATCTCTTCTGAATATCAAGGCCACTATACCTAATAAAACCATAGCACTTAAAAAAAAGAGAACAAACAGCATTATATTTAATAAATAGAATTTACCCAATCTTTTTAGTGTGAATCTATTTTCTTCATACAACGACCCTATTAAATTTAATATACCTAATTTGGTTATCGAATAAACAAAGAGAACAAACAAATAATAAAGGAGAGGATACCCAAAAACAAACAACAACAAATTAGTGCTTGACTTAAAAAGACCCATTAATTGCTGAGGATCAGTAGGTATCAATGAACCCAAATATTTACCAACCAAAACAATCAAGGCCAAAAATATAAAATCCAACACTATCGTATAAAAATAAACATTTAGGTTTTCCCTAATTATCTTAAACACTTTTAAAAAAGAGGATTCTAAAAATTTTTGTTTTATTTCAATCATCTTAATCAGTCTGATTTCTTCCTTTAAATATTTATTTGAAATACTTCATATAAAAATCTTTTGCTTTCTCAAAGAAAATAGTAATTCACTTAAAATGATCATACCCACCTTTACTGATTAATTTTTCTTTTCCTTTACTATACAAATAAACCCCTTTTCTTTTTGTTATCTCTCCAACTAAAAAACCCTTAACCTTACCTAAATTCTTTTCAGAAACAGTAAACACCAACTCAAAATCTTCTCCCCCATACAAAGCATAATCTAAATATTTCTCTCCTGCAGCTCTTGCAGCACTCACAGTTTCATCTTTTATAGGAATATTATCTGCATAAATAACTGCCCCGCAATTACTTTCCTCACAAATATGCCCAACCTCAGGTGCTAACCCATCTGAAACATCAATCATTGCATTAATATATTTTAAAAACTTCCCAACTTTATGAAACTGCGCCTTCGGCTCTAAATGCTTCCTCTTGACATAATTATGACCTTTAATTTTATTCAGGAATAAGTTTAATCCAGCTCTTGAACTTCCCAAGTCACCAGAAACCAAAATAAAATCCCCTGGCTTTGCATCACCTCTTAAACATAAATCTGATTTCTTAACCTCTCCAATCATATCTATATCAATAACAAGCTGCTTCCCATGAGTTACATTCCCTCCAATAATCTCAGCCTTATACTTATCTCCAGCTTCCCTCATTCCCTTGTATATTCCATCAATAACAGAAACATCAAGCTCTTTAGGCAGTACTAAAGAAACTAAAGCATATTTTGGTATACCGCCCATACTGCCAATATCAGAAACATTAATTTCAATTGCTTTTTTCCCTACTTGCTTGGGTGTGAAATATTTTAAAGAAAAATGATCTCCATCTACCAATGTATCTGTTGTTATAACTAATATTTTTCCACCAATCTTAACAACAGCACAATCATCACCAATACCCTTAAGAACATTCTTATCTTTTACCTTTTTATAGATCCTGTTTATCAATCCAAACTCTCCAATATCTCTTAATTTCATTTTTTGTCCTTTAGTTCTTTACTAATCTTAACAGAACAAAACTTCCCGCACATAGAGCACACCATGGGATCATCAGGCTGGCATCGTTTTCTTATCTCCTCAGCTTTTTCTTTGTCAATAGCAAGCTCCATCATCTTTTCCCAATTCAAGTCTGCCCTGGCCTCTGACATCTTATCATCCCAGTCACGAGCACCTTTAATCCCTTTTGCAATATCGGCAGCATGCGCTGCTATCTTAGAAACAATAACACCTTCTTTAACCTCTTTTACTGTAGGCAAACCAAGATGCTCACTCGCAGTCACATAACACAAAAAATCAGCTCCATACATAGCAGCTAGTGTGCCCCCTATTGCAGAAGTAATGTGGTCATAACCAGGAGCAATATCAGTAACCAAAGGACCTAAAACATAAAACGGAGCATTATTACATTGCTCTTTCTGTAATTTAACATTCATTTCTATCTGGTCAATAGGAACATGACCAGGCCCTTCTATCATACTTTGTACATTCTCTTCAAAAGCCTTTTTTTGCAGCTCTCCTAACTTTTTCAACTCGTGCAGCTGCGCCTTATCTGTTGCATCCTTTAAACAGCCAGGCCTTAAACCATCTCCTAAGCTGAGTGTAACATCATATTTCTTTGCCCAAAACAAGAGTTTATCAAAATTTTCATACAGGGGATTCTCTCTATTATTATGCTTCATCCATTTAACCAAAAAAGAACCCCCTCTTGAAACAACACCCATCATTCTTTTTTCTATCAACTTCAGAGAATCCTTGGTAAGGCCGCAATGAACAGTGACAAAATCAACACCATCAAGTATATGCCTTTTAATTACTTTTATCAGATCACTCTCTGTTAGCTCAACAATAGAATCTTTCTCAATTGCAGCCTGATATATAGGGACAGTTCCGATTGGCACAGTAGATTCCTTAATTATTGCCTGCCTTATCCCGTCAATATCCCCTCCGGTGCTCAGGTCCATAACAGTATCTGCTTTGTGTTTAATAGAAATCCTTAACTTCTCCAGCTCTTCATTCATATCTGCCCTGTTTGGAGAAGAACCAATATTAGCATTAACCTTAGTTCTTAAACCCTCACCTATGCCAATAGGTTTAAGGTTAGTATGTAAAGTAGAAGCAGGAATTACAACCCTCCCCTCAGCAATCTTTTTCATTAATTCTTTAACTTTAATATTCTCAGAACTAGCAACCTCTTCCATCTCTTTGCTTATATCATTAAACTTCGCTTTTTCTAATTGAGTCATTTTGCTTGTCAAAATGACTTAGGAAAAAATCAAATTTTTTTCCGTGAGTCATTTTATTGGTTGTTTTGTTTTTTATTTGAAGAAATCTCAACAACATAGGTGAAAACACGAGTGCAGAGGAAAAATCCATACGAAGTGTGGATTTTTCCTTTGTGAGTAGGGCATTTTTGTGTAGCAAAAATGACCGTGTTTGAACCCTTTGTTATTGAAATTTCTTATGATTAAATATTTTTCAACTTTTCAATAAACTTCCTACATTCACTTTCAACATCATCTTTAGTGACTATTGCTGAAATAACAGCAGCTGATTTAGCGCCAGCCTTAACAACATCATCAATATTCTCTAAGTTAATCCCTCCAATAGCAACTTGAGGTATTTTCACAACCTTTTTAACTTCTTCGATTAATTTTAAACCTGCTGCAGGACCAGCATCTGGCTTTGTTTTTGTCTCAAATATCGGGCTTACACCAATGTAATCCACACCTAATTTCTCAGCTTCAACCCCTTCCTCAACATTATGTACAGTTAAACCAATTATCTTGTCTCCTAATAATTCTCTTGCCTTTTCATAAGGCATATCATCATTCCCTAGATGAACACCATCAACCCCCACTCCTAAACAAATATCAATCCTATCATTTATAACAAATAAAACATCATCCTCATCACATAATCTCTTAATCTCTTTAGCCTCTTTATACATCTCCTTTGTTGTTTTCTCTTTCTCCCTATACTGAATTATCCTAACACCTGCCTTTATCGCTGCCTTAACATCATCAAGAACACTTTTCTTTGTTAATTTACTGTCTGTTATGAAATACAAATCAATCTCATTCAGATTTGGCTTCATCTTCAGTAACTTCTTCTTTCTCAATTGTTGTTTTCTTCTCTAACTTTTCCATGTCATTGATATCTGTTTCATCCAGATTGAATATTTCATCATAAAATGATTCTTTGTAAGTCCCAGGTCCAGAAGCTCTTCTTGATGCTAGCTCTCCTGCAATACCAAAAACAACCAAAGCAGATGCAGCAGCCTTTGCATAGTCTTTTTCAACAGCAGCAAAAGCACCAATAACAGAAGCTGCCATGCAGCCAGTCCCAACAATAGAGCCCATCATATCATGCCCATTCTTGCATAAATAAACATCATCCCCATTAGTTACAATATCCTCAACACCAGTTATTACAACAGTTGCTTTCTGGTCATTAGCTAATTTCTTCCCAACATCAATAAGATTCGTTTCAACCTTAGTAGCTTCAACACCTTTAGTCTGAACATCTTCTCCTGCTAATTTAGCAATCTCAGAAGCATTCCCCTTTATTATATCAATCTTCAATTCCTTTAACAACTCAGCAGCTTTGTCATTTCTTAATTTTGTTGCACCAACACCAACTGCATCAAGCACAATAGGAATTCCTTTTTCATTTGCTGCCTTGCCAGCTATCTTCATAGCTTCGACTAATTCATTAGTTAAAGTCCCAATGTTAAGCACCAAAGCAGAGGCTATTTTTGCCATATCTCCTGCTTCCTCTTTTGCATGCGCCATTACAGGCAATGCTCCTATAGCTCTGACTATATTAGCACAATCATATATTGTAACCCAATTTGTTATATGATGGATTAATGGTTTTTGTTCTTTTATTTTCTTAAGTAATTCTGCTGTTTCAGTCATATTAATCATCCCCCGTATGCAAAGAAAGCAAACACTAGACTATATTAAAAGGTTTTGTTTTTGAGAATGAAGGTTACTTACGTAGACCCTAACCCAAAATACAAATATTTATATATAGAACATATACTACCAAATAGTAAGGGGTGTTATATAGATATTTTAGAGACCAGAGGTTTGAAATGGATATAAGAAACGTTCAAAGAACAGGCAATATGCACTATGTATATCTGCCAACAAGCTGGTGTAAAAAGCACAGTATAAACTCAAATTCCAAGGTTGGTTTGAATGTAGATACAAGCGGTAATCTAACTATTATGCATCAACCAACAGAGAAAAAAGAGAAAAGTATCAAGTTGAATGTTGCAGAGAAGGATATGGATATATTAATAAAATTGATTGTTGCTTGTTATATAAATCCAACTACTTCCTTTAAGATAACTTTAGAAAAAGAGGCAGATTTTACCAAATTAATCAATCAAAAAGAATTAATTGGTGGTTTAGACCTAATAGAGTTAGATGGTAACCACATAAGCTATGAATCACCTCTTTCTGTAATTAACCCTGATTCTTTGCTAAAGATAATGATTAGAAAACTAAAGAATTTAATAACTGTTAAAAAAGAAGGTGGATATAAAGAACTAATAAACAAATATGAAGATGAAATAGATAAAAGCCACTTTCTTATTGATAAGAGTGTTATATCCTCTTTAACATTTTCTGATCCAAATATCAACATTAAACCTGTAGATTTATTCTACATTGGAATAATTTCACAAAATTTAGAGGTATTAGCTGATCATCTAATACTTCTAAAAAAATCAGAAACAACATTTTTGAACAAAATCCTGGAAATAATTAATTCACTCCAGAAAATTATTGATGATTTAAGCGATAATAAACTTAAGCTACTTGATCATGAGACTGCTATATATTTTGCTAAGAAAGTACTTAAAATAGAAGATATTAAAGTAAAGGATCTAGAAAGTTATGATAAAAAAAGAATAAAAAAGGCTTTGGTAAATATATCAGATGTTCTAATAGACTGGTCTATAACCAAGAAGTTAGAAGACTAAAAATTCTATATAATCCCTAGACTATTTATAAATATAGTATAAGTGATACTTACCTCATCCTTAAATAAACATCTTAATTCTAGCTCTTTGTAAAGATGGTAACAACTGGAACATTAATAGCCATAGGTGGAGCAGCAATAGCATTAGGTGTAGCAGGGTTAAGTACTGCTCTTGGGGTGAAGATGGCAGGAATTGCTGGAGCTGGGGCTGTAGCAGAGAAAAAGGAGCATTTTAAGAACGCATTGATTTTGCAGGCACTGCCACAGACACAAACAGTTTATGCTTTTATAATAGGATTGCTTATCTTAATGGGTGCTGGACTATTGGGTGGCGGAGCAAAAGAATTAACAATAATGGAAGGATCAGCAATGTTTGGAGCTGGTTTGATAGTGGCAATAACAGGAACTACCGCAATAATACAAGGAAAGGTAGCTTCTGCTGGGATTGTAAGTTGTACTAAAAATCAGGAGGCATTTGCCCCAAATTTGGTGTTTACTGGTCAATGCGAGACACCAGCTATTTTTGGATTTATAGTTGCATTAATAATCCTTATAGTCGGTATGGGTGTTTTAGGATAAGATCTTATAGATTAATCTATCATTAAGAAGTTAGAAGCCTAATAACTCTATATAATCCATAGACTACTTACAAGTATAATATAAACTATACTTACCTTATCATTAAATAAAAATCTTAATTCTAAATCTTTTGTAAATATGATAACAACTGGGGCGATCTTAGCTATAGGTGGAGCAGCAATAGCATTAGGAGTAGCCGGACTAAGTACAGCATCTGGTGTACGAACTGCAGGTATTAGCGGAGCTAGTGCAGTAGCAGATAAAAAGGAAAATTTCAAGAATGCTTTAATTTTGCAAGCACTACCGCAGACACAAACCGTTTATGCATTCATAATAGCATTGCTTATATTGCTAGGAACTGGATTACTAGGTGGCAGTATAAAAGAATTAACAATGTTTGAAGGCTTAGCTATGTTTGGAGCTGGTGTTATAATCTCTCTTACTGGCTTAACTGCTGTTTTACAGGGAAAGGTGGCTTCTGTAGGTATTGCGAGTTGTGCTAAGAATAAGGATGCGTTTGCCTCTAATCTCGTATTTACCGGTCAATGCGAAACACCAGCCATTTTTGGATTTATAGTTTCATTAATACTTCTTATAGTTGGGATGGGAGTTCTAGGATAAAATTTTTATGACCTGAGAATCCATCAGATTTTAAATTTTTTAAACCGATAAGTTTATAAAAAAGATATTAGTTATCTATCTTGGGGTGTAAAATTGGCAGAAATTAGTACTATAGAGTTGTTAAGAAATTTTGAAAAAGAACAAGAGCTTAAACTGAAGAATGTTGAAGAGAGTTCTACTAAAGAGATTGAAAAAGCTAAAAAGGAGTTTACAACTAAGCTAAAAGAAGAAGAGAAAAAAATATTAAAAGAAAAAGAAAAAATAATATCCAAAGCAAAAGAGAAAGCAAAGAGTGATGTAAAAAATATTCTAGATGAGTATAAAGATTCTAAAAAGAGATTAGAAAAACAATATTCTAAGAATTTTGATAAAGCAATTGAAAAAATATTCTCTCAAATCATAAAGGAATAAAATGTTTAGACCAGCAAAGATATATCATTCAACAATCGTATTAAGGGAAGATAAGGTAAGTGGACTTATAGATAACTTATATGAGTTGGGGGTATGTGAATTAAAAGAAACAGATGTAGACCTTGAAAGTAAATATTCTTATGAATATGCAAAAAATATTGATGAAATGCATATAAGGTTGAAGTATCTCATTGATTCTTTAAAAGAGTATAAGGAGATACCCCAGCCAGAGAATTTGGTTAAGGCATTATTCAAACCAAAACCCCCTTTAAAACATAAAGTAACTGTAGTATCAAATGATGAATTGATTGAAGAGGTTGGATTTCATTTAGATCTTATTGAGCCGAAGATTCTTGAGAAATTAGATAAATTAAAAGTATTGAAAGAAGAGATTCAGAAACATGAGTTTACTATATCTAATCTGTCATTAATGCCTGAGATAGAAACTAGATTATTCCAATCTTCAGAGCATATTAAGGTTTTCTTGGGTATTATTTCTGCTTCTTCATTTCCAAAAATAAAAGAAAAATTAGAAAAGGATTTTCTTTTTGCTGTAAACAAGATTAAGAAAAATAAATCACTTTTGATAGCTGTTTTTGTTCCTACAGAGAAGGGTTCATACATTGATAGGTTTTTACATGAAACTGGTTTTGAGACTATCTCTATAGATTATGAAAACAAGAATCCTTTTAATATAACACTAGGGTTAAAGAAAAAGATAGATAAATTAAAATCTGAAGTAAGAAAAATGGACAAGGAATTAGAAAAGATTCAGGGGGTTTATCAGGATAAATTGGACATATTAGATGAGGAATTAACAATATCTAAGGATAGAATAGATGCTTTAAAGTTATTTAAAACAACAAAAGCATTTTCTGTTGTTGAAGCATGGATACCAGCAAAGAGTCTTGATAGATTTAATGAAGTAATGAAACAAACAAAGGATTATTATTTAGAGGTTGAGGAAAGAGATGATGCACCAACTATTTTCTCTAATTCAAAAATAGTAAGACCATTTGAGATGATCACTGAATTATATTCTGCGCCAAAATACAAAGGCTTTGATCCAACACCATTAGTAGCAATATCTTTTCCATTGTTCTTTGGATTTATGCTGACTGATGCTGCATATGGTATCTTATTGCTTATATTGGCGTTAGGGATGTATTATGGTGCAGGAAAATATAATGAAAAAATGAAGAAATTTGGCTCCATATTTATAATTTTTTCAATATCTACCATTATTATGGGCATGATATTTGGCTCTTATTTTGGGAATTTTTTCCAGGAATTAGGCTTTAAAGTTCCAATGTTGATAGATTCAATGAAACAAGTAATGTTGGCTCTATCAATAGCATTGGGTTTAGGAATGCTGCATTTGATGGTAGGATTAATAGCCGGATTTTATGATAATATACACAATAAAAACCCAAAACAGGCTTTAGCTAAGCAAGGAGTTTGGATAGTGTTTATCATTGGAATTCTTCTAATATTGTTTGGATTAAGTACATATGGTCTGGTAGCAATTGGTTTAGCTGTTTTCATGCAATTGTTTTTTAGTTTTTTAGAAGGTGGTGTAGTAACCTCTTTACTTTCAATATTTGGATTTAGTGGCTTTGTAGGCGATCTATTCTCATATGCCAGATTAATGGCACTTGGGATAGGAACTAGTGGAATCTCTTTAGCTGTTAATTTCATGACATTTTTGGCAGCCAGTATGATTCCTGTTATAGGCATTCCTGTAGCAATAGTTGTTTTTATTATTGGCCATTCATTTAATATGGCCATGAATGGATTAGGCGCTTTTATTCATTCAACCAGGCTTCATTTTTTAGAGTTTTTTACTAAGTTTTATGATGGCGGTGGAAGGGTTTACAAACCTTTCATGGCTCTTAGAAAAAACACTTATATAGATATCAAAGATTAGGAGGTAGAAACAATGGCAATAGGCATAGGAACCATATATGCGGTTAGTGGAGCAGCAATAGCATTAGGCGTAGCTGGCCTTAGCACAGCTCTTGGAGTAAAGGCAGCAGGAATTGCTGGTGCTGGAGCTGTAGCAGAGAAAAAAGAACATTTCAAAAATGCATTGATTTTGCAGGCACTGCCACAGACACAAACAGTTTATGCATTTATAACAGCTTTGCTTATATTAATGGGGGCAGGGTTGTTAGGTGGTACTGTTAGAGAGTTGACAATGTATGAAGGCTTGGCTATGTTTGGAGCTGGCGTTATAGTAGCCATAACAGGTATTAGTGCTATAATGCAGGGAATGGTATCAGCATCTGGTATTGTAAGCTGTACCAAAAACCCTGATGCATTTGCCCCTAGCCTAGTATTTAGTGGGCAGTGTGAGACACCAGCTATATTTGGCTTTATAGCTTCGTTGATATTGTTAGTAGTTGGATTAGGAGTATTGGGATAAAATTCCTTCGGAATTTTATTTTTATCCTTCCCACTAGCACATGCTTAGAAATGCTACGCATGCTCAGAAATTAAAAATTTCTGGCACCACGCGTGGTTGTTTCTGGCAACTTCGCGAACTTCGTTCGGAAGTCAACTAAATTGAGTGCCCCACCCAGAGCTGAAGAATTGGTGGTGCACAACTAAGGCGACTGCTCTAAAGGAGATAAAAAATGGAAATATATGGAAATTTAGATTCATTAAAGAATGTAATAGCTAGTAAATATTCCAAGAGAATGAAAGAGGCAGAAGACTCTGTTCAAAAGGAGATTAATGCATTAAATGAGGTTTTAGGCAGGGAAGTTGAGCTTATGAAAGCTAGGATAATGACGAGAGCAGATTCAGATGCAAGAAAAGAGTATTCAAAGATTATAAGTGAGGAAAAGCTAAAGGCAAAAAGAGAGTTTGAAGAGAAAAGGGAAGGCTACATAAATGAAGTTTTTGACGAAGCCCTGAAAAAGGCACCCAAGATAGCACATAGCCAGGAATATATTGATTACCTTAAATCAAAGATGCCAAAAAATCTAGGGGGCGAAATAATTGCAGATAGTGCTTATTACAAAAAATATTTTCCAGATTTAAAGAATTGGAAGGTTGATAAAGAAATAATAGGGTTGAAGTTTAGGGTTGCTAATATTATCTATGATTTTACAATAGATAATGCATTAAAATCAAAAAGAGATACATTAAGGCCTGTTGTAAGCAAGGCTTTATTCGGTGCTTAAGAAAATGAACATAATATTTTTTGTGATATTGGCTGTATTATTAGTAATTGTTGTTTTGGTTTATGTAATCAGGTCTGTTTCTCCTGTGACGCCTTTTTTGTATTCCAATGCAAGAATACAGGCCAGAACTCCCTTGCTGATAGATGACCAAAAATTAAATGAATTAGTAAACTGCAGATCATTAAAAGAGCTTAGTAGTTCTTTAACTGATAGCGATTATAGTGAAAAGCTTGATAAGCTTGGTAAGCTTAATCTGAGATTATTCCACCTGGCATTAGAAAGGAGTTTTGTGGATTCTCTGGTAGAATTGATAAAACTAAGTCCTGATACCTCAAAGCCTATCTTTGATGCTTATCTTATGTTTTTAGAGGGAAAGATATTAAAAACAATATACAGGATAAAATTATACAATCTAAAGATAGAACAGGATTTAATCTTTCCTATAGGAAATATCAATCATATTGTGCTTAAACATTTATTGGAAGCAGCCACAATAGCTGATATGCAGGTTACATTAAACCAGACTGTTTATTCAAAGGTATTCTATAAAAAATATGATACTTTAGAGGAATTTGAAATAGCACTTGATGATTTTATATTAAACAATTTCATAGAAGTTACTAAAAAAACAAAGATGCACGAATCCAAATTTATTATAGATATGATGGATACCAAGGTGGATCTAATGAATATTTTGTCATTATTAAAATTCAGGATCAGGAATACAGATAAAGAGAAGCAGAAAAAACTTTTGATAAAAAATGATACACCACTTTCATTTAAATTTGATAAACTGATTGATGCTGAAGATTTAAAAGACTTTGTTGAGGTATGTAAAGACTTAACTTATTATGCTCCATTAAGTAAAGCTCTGGCTAAATATGAAAAGGATAAAAGCATGTTCCATTTTGAGCATGAGCTTTTTAGATACTATAAGGAATTTGTTGTTGATCAGGATTTGTATCATACCCTCGGTCCATATCCTTTGTTTTCATATCTTGTAAAAAAAGAGCTGGAGCAGAAGAATTTGTTTATTGTTAGCAGTGGAATAGATTCAGCTATTTCATCTGATAAGATCAGGGAGATGACCATATGATTGTATTAGGAAATGCTGAGTTTGCAACTGGAATGAAATTAGGCGGAGTAAAGAACAGTTATATAATCAGGGATAGAGAAGATGTGCTTAGAGTAATAAAAGACATTCCTAAAGATGAGTTCATCTTAGCGAATGTAAGCATAATAAAAATGGTTCCGGAGTTAAATGAATTCAAAAATATGGTTGGCATGCCCGATAATGCAGAAGAATTTTCAAAGACTGATGATCTTAAAGAGATTATAAAATCAGCTGTTGGAATTGAATTGAATATATGATTGTGAGGTTAAAAAAATGGGAAAGATCATAAAAATAGCAGGACCGGTTATTACAGCCAAGGATATGAAAGGAAGTAAAATGTTTGATGTTGTCAGAGTTGGAAATGAAAAACTTTTAGGGGAGATAATTCAGTTAAACCAAGATAAAGCAGTGATACAGGTTTACGAAGAAACCACTGGTTTAAAGCCAGGTGAAGAAGTAATTTCAGCAAATGTTCCTTTAAGTATAGAGCTCGGTCCTGGTTTATTGGGCTCTATTTATGATGGGATAGCAAGGCCATTACCAGAGATAGCAAAGATGTCAGGAGATTTTATTTCTCGCGGCTTAGAAGCAGTTACTTTAGACAGAAGAAAAAAATATGATTTTAAAGCTGTTGTTAAAGTAGGCGACGAGATTAAACCAGGAGATATTTTAGGGGCGGTTAAAGAAACAGAGTTAATAGAGCATAGAATCTTAGCTCCACCTAATGTTAGCGGTAAAGTTGTAAAAGTAAATGAAGGAAAGAAAACAATAGAGGATACTGTTGTTGTCTTAAGAACAGACAAAGGCGAAATAAACATAAAGATGTATCAGAAATGGCCTGTAAGAATAGAAAGGCCTATTAAAGAAAAACTCGGCCCTACTATACCATTAATTACAGGACAAAGAGTCTTTGATACATTCTTTCCTGTAGCTAAAGGTGGAACAGCAGCTATTCCTGGACCTTTTGGAGCTGGAAAAACCGTAGCTCAACAACAGCTTGCAAAATGGGTTGATGCTGATATTATTGTTTATGTTGGATGCGGAGAAAGAGGCAACGAAATGACAGAAGTCTTAGATGAATTCCCTAAGCTTTTAGATCCAAAATCTGGCAAACCATTAATGGGAAGAACAGTTTTAATTGCCAACACCTCAAACATGCCAGTAGCAGCAAGAGAAGCTTCTGTTTATACTGGTGTAACAATAGCAGAATATTTCAGGGATATGGGGTATGATGTTGCTTTAATGGCAGACTCAACATCAAGATGGGCAGAAGCTATGAGAGAGATTTCTGCTAGATTAGAAGAAATGCCTGGCGAAGAGGGTTATCCTGCTTATTTAGCTACAAGATTAGCACAATTTTACGAAAGAGCTGGCCGTGTTATTAATCTAAATGGTAAACAAGGCTCTGTTACTATAATTGGTGCTGTTAGCCCGCCAGGTGGAGATTTTTCAGAGCCCGTCACCCAAAACACATTAAGGATAACTAAAGTGTTTTGGGCTTTAGATGCGCCACTAGCTTATAGAAGGCACTTTCCAGCTATTAACTGGTTAACATCTTATTCATTATATGTTGATAAAGTAGCACCCTATTTTAATAAAATGAAACCAGATTTCTCTGCTTTAAGAGCAGAAGCCATGGGTTTGTTACAAAAGGAATCTGAATTAAAAGAGATTGTGCAATTAGTTGGACCAGATGCTTTACCTAAAGAGGACAGATTAGTTTTAGATACAGCAAGAGCATTAAGAGAAGATTTCTTGCAGCAAAATGCTTATCACGATGTTGATACATTTTGTGATTTAAAAAAGCAATATCTAATGTTAAAAACAATCTTGGATTTCCATAAAACATCCTCGGAATTCATGAAAAAAGGAGTAAAGGTTGTTGATATTATAAATATACCTGTAAAAGAAAAGATTGCAAGAATGAAATACGTCAAGGATATAGAAAAAGAAATAGCAGATATCAACAAAGGTATCACAACACAACTCAACGCTCTAGTAAATGAAAAAGTTGAGGTAAGTGTTGAAAAGCAGAGCAAAGAAACTGGCGGAGGAGGTGAGTAAGATGGTTATCAAAGAGTACACATCTGTTTCAGAGGTAACAGGACCTTTGATGATAGTAGATGGTGTTGAGGATGTTGCTTATGCTGAATTAGTTCAAATTACAACTTCAACAGGCGAAAAAAGGCTGGGTCAGGTTTTAGAGGTAAGAGAAGACAAAGCAATTGTTCAGGTATTTGAAGGTACTCGCGGTCTAGATACAAAAAATACTAGTGTAAGATTTATTGGCGAGACTATGAAGCTAGGAGTAAGCATTGAGATGTTAGGTAGAATTTTCAATGGTATTGGAAAACCAATTGATAATAGTCCTGACGTCATACCAGAAAAAAGATTAGATATTAATGGTGCTGCAATCAATCCTTATAGAAGGATGCATCCTGCTGAATTCATACAAACCGGTATTTCTACAATCGATTTAATGAATACACTAGTCAGAGGACAGAAACTGCCAATATTCTCTGGAGCTGGATTACCTCACAACAAGCTGGCAGCACAAATAGCAAGGCAAGCAGTTGTAAAGGGAGAAAAAGAACATTTTGCAGTTGTTTTTGCAGCAATGGGCATAACAAATGAAGAAGCATTATTTTTTAAAGAGGAATTTGAAAGAACAGGCAGCTTAGGTAATGTTGTTATGTTTTTAAATTTAGCAAACGACCCAGCAATTGAAAGAATCATCACACCAAGACTAGCTTTAACAGTTGCTGAGTATTTAGCTTATGAAAAGGACATGCATGTCTTGGCTATATTAACAGACATGACAAATTATGCAGAAGCTCTAAGAGAGATAGCTGCTGCTAGAAATGAGGTTCCTGGCAGAAGAGGTTACCCAGGTTACATGTATACAGACTTAGCTACATTGTACGAGAGGGCTGGCCGTATCAAAGGAAGAAAAGGCTCATTAACACAAATGCCAATACTATCTATGCCAGATGATGATATCACACATCCAATAGCAGACCTAAGCGGTTATATCACAGAAGGACAATTTGTCCAGAGCAGGGATTTGCATAGAAAGGGAATTTATCCACCAGTTGATGTTCTACCTTCACTATCAAGATTAATGAAGAGCGGTATTGGAGAAGGAAAAACAAGAGCAGACCATGCAAATGTCTCTGATCAATTATACGCTGCTTATGCCCGCGGCAGGGAAATGAGAGATTTGGTAGCAGTAGTCGGTGAAGAATCATTAGGTGAGTTAGATAAAAAATATCTGGAGTTTGCGGATAAATTTGAGAATCTTTTTGTAAAGCAAGGCTATGAAGAGAATAGGAGTATAGAAGAGACATTAACTCTTGCATGGAAATTATTAGCAGAGTTGCCAGACAGCGAATTAAAGAGAATCAAGAAGGAGTTTATTGACAAATTCCATCCTAAAAAGGTTGGTGCAATGAAAGGCAGGCTTATGTCTGATGTGGGTATTCCTGGTGAGATAACTTCTGTTACCAGTACAACCTTAGATCTTGCTATTAAGAAAAAGGATAAGAAAAAACCAATATAAAATGATAGTTAAACCTACAAGAATGGAGCTTTTGTTGACTAAGAAAAAGCTAAAGCTGGCAACAAAAGGACATAAGCTGTTAAAAGAAAAAAGAGATGCTCTGGTTATGGAATTCTTCTCTACATTAAGAGAGATTAAACAATTCAGAAACGAAATAGCAGGTAGCATAAAAACAGCACAGAATTCTTTGTATAAGGCAGAAATGTTGCAAGGTACTATTGACATAGAAAGGTTTAGTCTTATAAGTTCAGGACTTAATATAGAGTTTTCAAGCAGGAATGTTATGGGTATAGAGATTCCTGTAGTATCTAATATTGATGTTAAGCATGATTGGTACGGTTATTTTGACTCTACACCAGATCTTGATAATGCTGTTGTTATGTACAGAAAATTACTTCCAAACTTAATCAGGTTAGCAGAAAAACAACTGGCTTTACAGAAATTTGCAGAAGAAATCAGGAAAACAAAAAGAAAGGTAAATTCATTAGAGTTTCTTATTATTCCACATCTGGAAGGCGTAAGGGATTTAATTACATTTAAGTTAGAAGAGCTTGAAAGGGAGAATTTCAGCAGGCTTAAGAAAATTAAGAAAATTACTGCAAAATAAAAAATGGAAGAGAATATTGAAGCTGAAAGAAGGGCAAGACTGTTTTATCTTCTGGTCATGTCCAAAATAGTAGCTGACCTTACAATCATTATTGGTATTTTTATATTTATATACCTTGTTTTAGGCAGTTATATCTAGTTCTACATGGGTTGTTGCGAAATAGGCTTTGACCGTTGATAAAAGTTTTAGGTCGGACATTATACGTTTTAATATTACACCGACCTAAAACTTTTAAAGTCATTAATTGTATTGTTTGTTAAACTTTTAGAAAAGCTTCACTTTTCTAAACGGTTTAAAAAACGGAGTTTTTTAAAACAAACAATACAATGACGAGACGGAGCTTTGTCGGAGGCATTAAATTTGTGAAGCAAATTTATGGCGTCCCTATGAGACAAAGCGAAGTAGGGCAAAGCCGTTAATTTAGCAACAACCCCTAGTTCTACAAAAACATTTATATATCATAGACTATTTACTTTTTTACTGTATAGTTATGAAAGTTAAAGAGATAATGAAGAAGAGCATAATAAAAATCTTTAGTGATACTACTATTGTACAAGCAGCTAAATTAATGGATAAGGAGGATGTTGGATGTGTTCTTATCGAAGAGGATGATAAGCTTATAGGGTTAGTTACAGAGGGGGATATTCTAAGGAGGATTGTGGCAAAAGGCAAAAATCCTGATAAGGTTATAGTTAAGGATATAATGAGTTCTCCGTTAATTACAGCTAACCAGGGTATTAGTGTAGTAGAAGCAAATAATCTTATGGATAAGCACGGGATAAGAAGATTAATGGTGACATATGATGATAAGGTTGTTGGCCTGGTTACAATCAGGGATATAAACAGGAATGTGGCTTATACCCTTGGCAAGAGGGTTCTTAGTAACTATCAAACAGAACATCACAGGCCTAGTTATGGTAAGCCTGAGGACTGAAGTTATTATTTAAACATTAGTTTTTTAAATATATCTGCTTTTTGTTTTCAAATGGAAGAATCAAACATAACTATAGCCCAGAAGATTAAACTAGAGCCAATTGTGAATATAGCTAAAAAGATTGGCTTGAAAGAGGAGGATTTATTTCTTTATGGACCCTATATGGCCAAGGTGGATTTGGGCTTGATAAAGAAGATAGATAAGGAATATGGTAAGCTTATTCTTGTTACTGCAATGACGCCTACTAAAGCTGGAGAAGGAAAATCGACAGTTGCTGTTGGTTTAACACAGGGACTTTCTAAATTAGGGAAAAATGCCATGGTTTGCTTAAGGGAACCTTCATTGGGGCCATGTTTCGGTATGAAAGGGGGGGCTAGTGGTGGTGGTTATTCACAGGTATTGCCAATGGAGGATATCAATCTTCATTTTACTGGTGACATTCATGCTATAAGTTCAGCAAACAATCTTTTATCAGCTGTTATAGATAACCATATTGTCCAGGGCAATAGCCTTCAGATCAATCCAGACAGTGTTATATGGAGAAGGTCTCTTGATATGAATGACAGGACATTAAGAAATATATACGTTGGTTGTGATGAAAGAAAAGTCTGCTTAAGGAGTGATATATTTGATATTACAGCAGCTTCAGAGGTTATGGCAATATTATGTTTAGCTGAGGACATTAAGGATTTGAAAAAGAGATTGAGCAGGATTGTAGTTGCTTATTCTTACAATGGGAAACCTATATATGCAAGGGATTTGAATGTGAACGGGGCTATGGCTGCTTTACTGAAGCAGGCAATTAATCCTAATTTAGTTCAAACAACAGAGAAGGTTCCTGCATTTGTTCATGGGGGGCCTTTTGCTAATATAGCTCATGGTTGTAATAGTTTAATTGCTACAAAATTAGCGTTGAAATTAGCGGATTATGTTGTTACAGAAGCTGGTTTTGGTGCTGACCTGGGTGCTGAAAAATTCTTTGACATAAAATGCAGGATTGGAAAATTAAAACCAAATGCTGTTGTTCTTGTTGCTACAATACGGGCTTTGGAAATGCATGGAGGTGGTGATGTTAAAAAAGGATTATGCAATCTTGAAAAGCATATTGAGAGTATAAGGTTGTTTAATGTTCCGTTGGTTGTTGTTTTAAACAAATTTACTGGCGATAGCGAAGATGATATTAAGGTTGTTGAGGAAAGGTGTAAGGAGCTAGGAGTTGATTTTGTTGTTGCAGACCCCTGGCATAAAAGTGGTGAGGGGTGTATTGATCTTTCAAGGAAGGTTTTGGATATAATAGATGGTAACGAGTTTAGGTTTCTTTATGAAGCAGATCAATCTATAAAGGAAAAGATTGGGGCAATAGCAACAAAGATATACGGGGCAGATGAGGTAGAGTATACCAAGGATGCTGAGAGGCATCTGAGCAGGATAGAAATCCTTAATCTGGATAGATTGCCTGTTTGCATGGCAAAAACACAGATGTCATTGTCCGATGATCCAAGTTTGATAGGAAGGCCAAAGAACTTTAAGATTACTGTCAGGGATATGAAGATATCAGCAGGTGCTGGATTTATTGTTGTAATGACTGGCAAGATTGTAACAATGCCTGGCTTGCCAAAAGAACCAAATGCAGAGAGGATAGATATTGGTGATGAAGGCAGGATTAGTGGTTTGTTTTAAACTGTTATTTTTTTCTTTGTTTTTTGAAATCCAAAAGCAATTACACCACCTAAAATAGCCGTATAAAATTGAAAAATACCCATTGTAGTTAAGAATAAAGCAGGCAATATTTTCATATTAACCAGTAAATAAGCAATAGCAAATAGGAATGCTGCTTTTATTATTGATCCTATTAACAATGTAACCCAATAATTAATCTTCTTTTTTAGATTTAACCATTTGAATACATAAACTAAGATTGCATTCCCTACCCAGATAAAAGGAATCATATAAAGTAAAAATACAGTAAAAGGCCCAAACAAAATACCTCTTGACAAGGCTCCTAATGCTGGAGCAATTATAACTGGCAATAACTTATATCCTTTTACATTCAAAGCTGATGTTATTAATAATGTATTAACCAAAACCCCTACTATAATCTGTGGATGGCCCACAAGGAAAGGTAGAAAGAAAGCAACAACAGTGTAAAGTATTATCTCAAAAAACTCTGTTCTATAGCTAAGCTTGTAATCCTGAAGATTGATTACCTTATTGAAGTATTCCATAGAAAACATAATAAGATGCCTAGTTTATATATTTTTCTAAGAACCTTTTGTGGTAATTAACTCTAAAATATGACTAATATTAATACTTGTGGTAATTAAAAGATTAATGTGGTAATTAACTACAATAAATAGAAATATTTTTAAACAAGTGGTGATAATATTTCTTCATGCCCTATATTAGAAAAGTGACTATAAAAGGGAATGATTATTTCTATCTTTTTCATACTGTAAGGGACGGCAAAAAATTCAGGAAATTAAGCAGATATATAGGCAAAAAAGAGCCTTCTAAAGAAGAATTAGAAAAACTAAAAGAAAATTTTCTTAAAGAAATAAAAGGAAAGCCCTTGGAAATTATTGAAGAAAAGCCAAGAGTAAATCTATTGCCTATTCTAAAAGATATGCAAAGAGCATATGGCTGTCTTCCGGAGAATAAGCTAATAGAGCTTTCTAAGAAGATTAAGATACCTGTTGTTGAGATCTACTCTACAGCAACATTCTATTCAATGCTTAGTGTAGAGAAAAAAGGCAAAAAGATAATCAGAATATGCAACAGTCCTTCATGCTACCTAAACGGTTCTTTAAACATCCTTGAAGAAGCAAAGAAAATACTTGGAATAGATATCAACGAAACTACAAAGGATGGAAAATTT
>SDBT01006448.1_pt1 | contig 19469 bp, 37 predicted proteins | sample 2277101 | NCBI WGS metagenome assembly SDBT01 (sample SAMN10404973, study PRJNA504765) | marine sediment metagenome | isolation source: marine sediment core GS10_PC15, 103 cmbsf | place: Arctic Ocean: Southern Knipovich Ridge | collected 2010 | reverse complement strand
GATACCATCGAACGGAACAACCTCGAAAAAACGATTAACGGTGACAATCGATTCGATCACGCCGCTAACCAGCTCTTCTTGAGCGAGTTTGGCACTTTCGGCCAAAGTTACGGAAGCCATAATTAAAATCTCCTTATAAGAGTTTCCGTGTTAAACCAAAGACCGGCGTGAGGTGCGACATCTCGTCTAACTGCTAATGGTCTTCTCGGATCACCCTTAAAAACCCAGTACCTCGTGATATATTGAATGACATCTCATCACTCAAAACAACACACCGAAGATATTCCAAAGCATTCTTTCAGTAAAAGAATACCTTGTCAAGTTCACGTCCGCGCAGCAGTTCCACGTCCGTCGTTATATTGCCTTTTTTTGAGCCCTATTCCTATTTTTTCATTAGGAGAAAGCTCTCTATCAGGTTTCTTGTACGTAGTCATATTCATAGAACCCGGCTTAGCACCTGTACCGGCAGGAACTTCACTATCGAAAGCTCTTGCAAAAGCATCTTGAGTTTTCATCTCTGAAACCAGTTCTGCAACACCCATCCAACCACCGGAGCTGTTCATCCGGTCGTCACCCTGAGCGTCTTTAACACGAACAGAATAACTTCCATCTTCATTCCTGACAACCTTACACTGACTTCTAACGTGTGGTAGAAGTAAATCGATGGAACCCTTAGCATCAGCAAGAGCCCTAGAGGCAGCATCGGAAACAAGATGTTTTTCCAAAGCGCCATCTCGCTCTCCGATTTCTTTATCCTTACCCGCCAGGGCTTCACTCAACCGATCATCAAACTGGCGTTTAATCTTATCCAGATTGACACTAACTTCTTCGCCGTTTTCTACCTTTTTCTGCAAATCTGCAATAAAACCCTGAATTGATGTTACAAGACCTTCATCTCCGATCTCTACACCGAGAGCTTCCCCCAGGTCAGTAAAAGCCTTCAACTCTTTACGTCGTGCTGCACTCTCGTCGCTGGCCTTCGTCTTATCGTTTCGCGCACCTGCCAGAGACTTTGCAACGCCGAGATAATCTCCGACAAGTCCTTTGGCATGATCGGCAATGTTATAGACGGTCTCACCCTCGTTATTCTGACCTTCAGAATAGAGCCCTCTATATTTTTCAGGAACTGTACTTACATCCGTTACGCTACCGTTTTTCTCAAAATCAAAATCCATCGTCATCTTTCCTTTTTTTTAGAACACATGGATCACCCACATGTTTCAGTTTCATACAATACTCTTGCGGCCTTATTTGTCAAGTTCAGGCCCCCACTCCCTTAGCTTTAAGCCAAGTGAACCCAGATACCCCAGCCATGTCTGTTATTTTCCAAATCTCTAAAAGAGTACCAGAGCTTACTTTTCCTGGTGTACCAACCGGAACACGAATGGTTTTAACAAACTCAACCAGCACCACTGAGATAACCGGAACATTCTCAAGTATCCGAGAATCAAAACAAGGAATGCCGTCTGTGAGCATAAGGTCCTGATATCCGATAAAACCTTCCGAGGTAACAAGATTAACAAAAAAATCTATTAGCCCGTCATGATCTGCCGCACAGTATCCTGTGACCCTGACCACATCTCCAGGTTTTCTTATCCCCAATAATTCTCGCAGCTGGATTTCAGCAATAAGCTTGCTTTCAACGGAGGGTGAAATAACCCTATCCAGTGAACAGGATACGAGGGCCAAACAAAGAGCCAGCCCCAACACCATATCTTTGAATATGGATTTTACCATGCACCGTGACCAGGGCGTTCTCGTTTAGTTTCTACAGCATGTTCATAATCTTTTTTAAAGTCCTCATGTTTTTCCAAACGCCTATTTATGGTTATCGTCCCCACACCTGCCATGTTAGCAGAGTTCTGGAGGTTATAACCGTCTTTGGTTGCGGCAAGAAAAAGTTTCACCCAAGCGGGTTTATGTATACAGTTTCTCAGTGATTGGCTCATTAGTCACCCCTCGTTACTTTCGTTATAAGACCTTCAATAGGTTTCGCTTCTAGCTCGATAACTTTTTGATCAGAATGCATCTCTATAGCTCTGTTCTCCCAATCGTCGTCATCTTTGGCAGTCATGGGTAGAATGGCAACACCAAAATTGATATTAGTAGAACCGCCAATCCTAGCATCTCTATATCCTGGATCAACTTTCTTTATCGCTGCCAACAGCAGAGGATCAGAATAGACAGTCTTGTACCCTACCACTTTTCCTTTATAAAAAACCGGTTCTAATACGCCGTCAATTCCTCGTCTAAGAATCTCAGCTTCTAGAATAGCAGCACCTGCCTGAACAGCCTCCTCCCATTCTTCTGCAAAGTCCTCATCCTCTTTTTTAAATTTCATCAAAAAAGAAGTGTTCGCATAGCCGACAGCTTCCGAAGCAGCTTTTACATTGCCTCCAGTTTCAGCGAGAAGTTTTAAAAACACTTTTCGCTTCTTTTTAGATATCTCGACTCGCGTTATGGCTCTAGCCACTACTTTTTCTTCCCCTTCTTTTTGTTAGATTTTATAGGTTTATGTTTTTTACCGGGATGTCTAGGCATTATTTCTTCTCTCCTTTATCAGTGTCCTTTGGTGGAGCAGATTCACTAGGTTGTCCACCTGCGTTAGGGGCCTTGTTGCTATTATCTTCTTCAGATGGATCGAACGTTCCTGGAATCTGAGGTTGAAGTGGCTTCAACAACCTATCTTCAAGCACAAGCTGTTCAAAATCAGCTTCAGGGTCATAATCCTCAGGAATAACACCGAGTTGCTTAGCCCTTTTGATAACCGCAAGACGACTGATGTCCCGATCCTTCCGAAGGTCCATAAGAATAACCGCCAGAGTTTCGTTGATGGTTTCCGGACCAAAGTCGCTTGTAATGGTTACAGTACCACCAGCATTTAATCCCAGCCAAGTAGCATGAATTCTAAGGGCTCCATTTACAGAATCCATAAACCGAGTTACCATATCTTCAAGAGCACTTACTGATTCAGTGTTGTCGATCTTACGTCCTTCAGCTGTTTCATCAGGCGTCTCTTTGCGAAGCAATGTAGAACCATAAGCCTGCATGTCTTCTTCAAGCTTCTGGAGTTCATCCCATCCCGCTTCAATACTCTCACCCTTATGTTCGACATAATAGAATTTTCCATTAGGGTCTTTTGTAGCTAAAAGCTGGCGGGGTCCGATCTTCATAACATTTCCAGCACCTTCGACAGCACCCGACACCGCAAGCATCGGAAAACGTACTACAGTTAGGATATTTATCTGATCGCTCATTGACTGCCAGTGACGAATGTTCAAATACGCTAAATCTTCCAGAGGAGCCTTCGACGTCATGAAGCCATTTCTGTTAGAATAGTAGGTTATGATAGGAATGAAAGGAATGCCGGTCGCCCCCTCTTCGATAACTCTCCACTCAATTTTCTTACGTCGGTCCACAGGCTGTATCTTTTCCCAAACCTGAAAGAAACCCGGTTCTATGACACGAATTCTTTCTCTCACCCGTTCTGCAAATCCGACTCTTTCAACAATGTTTTCTCGGATGCGAACATGAGTAAACCACTCACGGAGTTCACCTGACTGAGGATCGACAATAAGATTAGCTTCAGCGAAAATCATGTTTTCCGGCTTTATCAAAAGCCAAAACGGTCGTCTTCCTTCTTTCCTATCACTTTCCAAGGTTCTGTTTATACGGGCTTCTGGGGTCATCTGAGGCATGTCTACCATGACATGGGAGAAGCCCTTGGCAAGAGATTCTCTAAACCACGCTCTACAGAATTCTGTTATATCATTTCCTTGTAGATCGATGTTATTGACTGAATCACTTATATTTTCTGGAACATCGGTGTTTAAACGCACAGGATCACTAAAAGGCCGACCGACAAAATGATCGAGCGTAAGTTCAAGTGCATTGAACAGCACGTTGATATCCAAACGTTCATTGTAATTAGTATCGCTCTCAGCCATATGCTGAGGAAGATAGACGGAGCCTGCTGCACGCATAGATTTAGTACCACCAAGCAGCGTTTCTACCATGGTCCAGGTACCAATCATCACATCCCACGCCATAGACGTAGTAGATGGATCAATAATTTCTTTGTCGTCTAATCCGGCCATTAAAAACTCCTACCTGACATACCGGATAATTCCCAGTTCAATCTATATCTTGTCATATCAGCACAATGATCTTCATAGCTATCTGGAACCTCATCCATATCTTTTTCGTCTCGCGGCATCGGTGGGCATAACTCTAACCACCAAAAACAGTTTTCGCAAATAAAGAAACCTGGGTTATCCCGGCTACCGTCCGGATTTGGAATAGCATCGTCCAAATAACTTCGAAGCATCAACCATCCACGTTTACGCGAACCTGACGATTTATCCGCTCTCTCCCATGCTATACCCTCATCTTCCATATCATCGGCGGGGCATCTTCCATGACGATCTGAAAGCTTATTATATATTTCAGTATCAGCAGGACCAGAATACACACGATTTTTTGATCCTAGCGGAGACCGCACACCCCACTCAATCTCTCTATCGCGGACACCAGCTCCGATCTTTCTAGATGGAAGCGTAATCCCTTTATTTACTTCACTACTCTTCCTGTCGTTCCCATACCATTCTTTCCACAGAATGATATCACCTCTGACGTTACCTATCAAACGGTCATTGATTACGATAGGCTCACCGTTAGACTCTAGGAACCATCCAACAGAGAAGGGACTACTTTGCCCGTGATCGTATGCTCTTGTGATTACCCAACGAGACGGAATTTTTTCTACAGGTATCTCAGGAAGAATATGATAGTTACGATCAAAGATGTCATCAATCATACCACCAGCTGTGATATCCCATCTACCCTCTAACCAAGCTTGTGCCTGAGCAGGACTGGATGCAGACTCCCGTACATTGATAACATACTCGGGCTCTTGAGTGAGGATAATAAAGTTCTCTGACAGGTTTCCATGTATCGCTACACGAGGACGTTCCCCAGGTTTCCGTATTACACGTCCCCGCATCTGTGGTAGTTCAAATCGTCTCTTTACCCAGTTGTGACCAGGACCAAAAGGATTAGTAGTAGACCGTACTCGGGTTGGCACCCCAGGACGAGGAGGACGAGAGCAGGACATCATCATTCTGTATGCTTTGTCGTTGGGCCATTGCGTCAACTCCTCCCAGCCGATCCAAGGATACTCGTGTCCGTGGTATTCTCCGTATGTTCTCTCGTCCTCCATGTGCCTGAGTAGAAGTTCTTCTCCGGTCGGCCAAACAGCGGAATAATCCGCCTTAGACTTACGAAACCTAAATCCCGGATAGAGCTTGTACATCCATTCTTCGATTTTGAGTACAACATCATCCAGATCACCTAACTTCTGCCGAAACAATATACCGCGCCAAGCTTTTCCGTATCCCTTACCCACTTCTTTTGCAAAATCCATGATAAGCGTAAGTGTTTTACCAGGACCTCGTGTTCCTTCATACAATGCCTCATAGATTGGACATTCAAGAAAAGTGTATTGACTACCAGGAAGGGGTAGCCAAACAGGATTAATTACCTTCCCGTTTTCGTAAACAACTTGAGGTTTCCATTCAAGTGTATTGTCGTCATCATAGCGATGGAGTAACCATGATGTTTCGTTTCCAACCTTATCGGCGGCAACAATCTTTTTCTCTAAAACTGTAGACTCTCTAGCCATTAATCAGAACTTTTTAGTAAAAGGTCCAGGGCAACCTGCTGTATCATCCAGTATGCGTCACCTGTATCCATATCAGATACAACAACAGTGAGAATTTCATTCTTGTCATACCCGATCACCATGACATCCTTGAAACCGTCTCTTTGCGCTCTAGCAAAAACTTGTTTAGGTGTCATAGAGAGATGTTTATCAAGCTCTACAATCTTTTCAGACATGGCTATTCGCCACTTCTCAACACAGTAAGGGCTTTCAGTAATCTCGTATCAACGAACCTCCTATCGTCCCAAATAAAAGTATGTTGATGTAAAATTATACCTATTCTTATCTTCTCACAAGGGGTAAGACCTTCTTTAAATCTGAAAAAAGAGATAGAAGGAAATATTTCTCCTATTCTCCTTTTCCGAGAAAGAGACCATTTTACATAACGTCGAACTTTATCCATATCAACAGGCCCGATAGGGTCCTCAGTATAATGCTCATCTGACCAAATCTCATGTTCAATCTTCGCGTACACACTAACCATTCGGATGTCTTTCTGTATATCAAAGGGCACCACCCACCCCCATTGCTTCGACTGTGACGTTAGCAGGCTGGCTCAGTACTGGTGCCGTCGTGTCGGCAACCGTTACCGTGAAACTCACCTGACTCTGGTTGCCCGCAGCGTCCGTAGCCATTACTGTCACTACGGTTGCGCCCAGAGCGAACATCATACCTGAGGCCGGAATAGCCCTTACTGTTGGGGCTGGATCGACGCTATCAACGGCGCTTGGTAGGGGGAAATTGACAACGGCACCCCTCACCCCCGTCGCTTCAGCGGTCACGTCCGGTGGTTGGCTCAGTACCGGCGCTGTGGTATCGGCAACCGTTACCGTGAAATTTACCTGACTTTTATTGCCAGCTTTATCTGTTGCTATCACCGTCACAGACGTCGTGCCCATTATAAAAAAGGTGCCTGAGGCCGGACTCGCCGTTACCTTTGGAGACGGATCGACATCATCGGTAGCACTTGGCAAGGTGAAACTGACTATAGCACCGCTGACCCCTATCGCTTCGAATGAAATAGCACCAATGTCAGGGGTTGGGTCTACTACAAAGACGAAGTTGCCACCCCCCGGTCTTGTGGGCCAGTTAGCCGTCGCGAGATATGGGCGTGCAAGGTCTGTTCCCGAATCGACCGCAGGAGATAAGTCGCTTATCGGCCCGAATTGCAAATTAAGAAGCGGGTCATCTATTGACGAATTTGAGTTAACTAAATGGGGATTGTTCGTATTATAGGTTATAAAATCTGAGTCTACACCTGAATATCGGAAGGAAGAACCCGAATCTGGATAATATATATTGTAATCTTCAACATATACCAGCGGATTAGTGACGGAAATATGATGCAGAAAATTTTCTGTAATTACATTATTCTGGACATCCGCTGACGCACCCGGTCTTATTTCGATTCCCGTGTCGTACCCAACAATAGTGTTGTTATGTATATAAGCCGTTTTCTCTAACTTGGTTCGAATTCCTATACAGGTGATACCGATGTTTGGGCCATGTGGACAATTAATAGGATTTACTATAACGTTATGGGCAACAATCCCATCTGTATTATTCGGCCCTGAGTCTGATCCCGAAAAGATAATCCCACCACCACCCCACTGCCCTGGTTGCAGGTTGTGATCCATCCCCTCAATTAAGTTATAGCTAACCTCCCAATTAGTAAGAGGCTTCGATGATCCGTGCCAAAAAACAATTCCTGCCGCACAATTCTCTAAATGGTTCTTGGTTATCAGAAGTCCATCAACGCCTTGAATACCAATACAGTGATTATCATTATTATTAGTCAAATTTGATCCAGCACCGTGAATATAATTTCCCTCAATCGTTATATTTTTATGAATTTTGTGCAGTTGGGAATTAAATATATATAGCATCCCATGAGTATCTGCGTTCTGCCCGTCAAGTTCATTATTTCTGATTGTTATGTCTGTGCCAATTATCTCAATCAGTTGTTTATTGGTACTACTTGATATGTAAGAATTTTCAATGGTAATATGATGATTGGGCCAAATTGTCTCAAATCTTTTATCATGTATATCGTCAACAATAGACGCACCGCCTTCTGTAAGATCAATGATTATTTCTTCATAAGCACCCTGATCTGTAACACTCTCAATAAGATACGCCTGCCTGTTTAAACAACCCGAACAGTTATGTGGACCGATCACTTGACCGGGCTGAACATTATGTGAGATGAAACCTTTATTGGGGTCTCTAATAATATTAGGAGATATAAATTCAATGTTGGTCGCTGTATATGGTCCGTTTGGGGATTGCGAATCCAAATACTTAATCACCCCGTCTATGATTTTAATTCCACTGACGGTTATGTGATTACTATTAATACTATTCCAACCTATATTCGCGCCTTGTATAATTCCTTCACCCCGAGCATGATCCCCACGAATCCGAAGGTCTTGACCCGGATTTCCACCACCTTTTACTTTAAAAATTTCTGTAAAAACACCACTGACGTACAATGTGTCTCCACCTTTTAACATATTCCAATCTATGCTATCAAAACCTTTCCAAGCATCAGAAAAGTCCGTTCCATTTTCCAGACCATAATTTCCACCGGCAGGCCTAACAAAAAATTCGGTAGCATAGGCGGCGTTAGCGCAAAGGAAGATTAATAATAAAAGACATATTGCTTTCACAAATTTGGATTGATAGAGTATCATTGTACACCCTCATGTCTTTCCCTACATTTCTGAAGAGCATCTTGCTTTATTTTTTCATAATTTTCGGCAACATCAAGACGTGCTTTTTCAATCGCCGCATATGTGGCATTATTCATCTTTTCTTCAACTTTTTGTAAGGTTGCTTCGACTTGTGCTAGATCGAAGTCTTTATCAGATTGGCAGAGAGCTTCTACCTCATCTATAGTCATTCCTGACTTTTTGCACGCTTCGTCCCAATTTCCATACGCTTTCATTGCTTCAAGAAAACGTGCGGGACGTATATCTGTTACTTCATTCATTTTTCCCCTCCAGGCCCAGGATCGCCCTGTCCAACGAGATATGAAAATCACTTCCATATCTGAGTCATCGTTAACTATAGTTTCACATTTTTTCATGCTTGTCAAATCAGGGCTTGACAATGGGAGTCTAGTGTGTTATAAGAGGGTGAATTTATGGTGTGGTGTCAGAGTGGCTATGTGCTGGGTTGCAACCCCAGTTACGGGAGTTCGAATCTCCCTCATACCTCCAAGTCTTAATCTCTTACTCGGAGATAGAACCCGATGACGAATATTCAAGATACCGTTAATGTGTTGCTAAGCAAGGCAACCCTTGCAGTAAAATCAGAGGATGCTTTGAGATTTTCTCAAGCAGCCCTAAACGCTGCAAACACGAAACACTCCCTGGCTAAGCCGGAAAATCCGTGTTTAACCTAGAGACTGATATTAGAAAGAAAGAACGATGACGTCAATTAAGGAATTTACTGAAGAAATTCAAACAGAACGTGAACATCAAGTAGAACGTTGGGCTGACGGCAGCGAAGAAAACCTTGACGCAATAGATAGTGAAAAGAATGATCCGATAGCTTTTACAGCTTATATCGCACATCATTCCAGCCGTTGGTTTCCGGGGGGCTTCCCTCCTTATGACAAGGCGACTCTATTGACTTTCCGTTCTCAAATGGTTAAAGTCGCTACTCTGGCGTATGCTGCCGTCCGTTGGGTAGATCAAAATTTAGCAGACGAAGAATTCTGGTCAGACAAATAAGTTATGCGGGTACGCTGACGGGCTCAGTCGTCGGCCTTCCAAGCCGTACTGTAAGGGTTCGATTCCCTTTATCCGCTCCAAAATATGCTGTAGGGATCGACTTTGGATATTACTAAAGCCCCTTCAGATACAGGTCACTGCTTGAGATTGACCTCCTACTATCTAGGATGGCGGTTCGTCCGCCAAGGATAGAGGTGAGGGTATGCCCCGAATACAAAAAGCAGGCGAATTCTTAAAGGAATATGACGATGAAAGAACGTAAAGAAATTTGTATTGAAGAAGTAGAAGGCGGTTATATTGTAAAGCTAGAATACGCTTGGCAGAATAACCGTCCTGATGATCAAAAAGCTCCCGAAGACAGCGTTCATGTTACACCCACTCTCGCCAAAGCATTATCGATTGCTAAAAAGCATCTTAGAAAAACGCTGAAAGATTAATGAGTAAGGCTAAACGCCGAAAACTCTACGTCATAGAACAACGCTTCAGCTCGACGCGCCCTTATTCTCTATTTATAAAACTTAATATGGACAAATGGTTCGTTTTTCGGCGCTATCACTCCGAATCCGCGCGAAACCAAGCCCTTGCCACGATGGTCAAAAAAGAAGACAACCATCCATCCTGGTACCGATATCAAACCACATACCGGAAAAGAGACGATCAGTAGCGGTTAGTAGTGGTCTGTAATAAAAAAGGACCGATCCACATCACATGAATCGGCCCGGAGGAGTTGACGATGACCTTCTCACTATATGAGCTGATCCCCCCTATGTCAAACTACAACTTCTAATTCAGCGGTATATGTTATCTCATCACGTACACCATCATGATGTTCTGTAATTGAGATAACATTTTTTGCGATTAATTGATTTACTATCATTTTAGCTGAATCCTGCATGACCCTTCTCTGAAGCTTGCCACTCATGAGCACATTGCCAGCAATGCCAAATCCGACTACTAAACATTTGAACAGCTTGGATGTTTAGCTTCAAGAGCCTTTATTTTTTCTAACGTTTCATCATTATCAATACCATCAATACCATACGGAAGGTCTAATATATCACATAACTGTTCGTATATAGGCCATAAAACATGATTGGTCCCCATTCCAGAAACATTAGAATACATCAACACCCAAAGAGATTCTGTTTCCTCCTGTGTTAGCATATCTAACCATTTTAATCCAGATACCTTTTCTTCTTGTTTTTCAGGCATTTGAAAACTATCAATTATGGATGTCATGTACTTCTCCCTATTTGATATCGAAACCACCACCTATTCAGCCGTGGACTGAGCACTACATTTAGACTTTGTTCGGAAACCTTGCATAATCGGCCTAATTCACTAGAAATTTGAACATATAGAGCCATATATGCGAAATATAGCTTTTTTAACCGATTTTCATCGAATTTCTGAAATTTCACCGGTTTTCTAACCAAATTCATGATTTCTCCCCCAAAATCAGCATTTTTCATGGGTTCTCTCAATCTTTCAGCCAAAAACGCCGAAGATACCAATAAATCAGGGATTTCTTCCCTAAATTCGAAGATTCCTACTAAAAAGTCATTTTTGTGCATAAGTCATTCTTCTTTTTTATGTAGAGTGATTTTATCGATAACCTCCATGTTATCTGTAAAGAGGGTGTAATGCCCTGGAATATCTACTTCCTGAGGGTCCTCACCAGGAGATGAAAGCATAATGGTAGTATTGTCTAATGAAATAGCAAAACTATCTACCACCACATAAGCTACTCCTCCATTAAAAGGAATATTTTTCACAATCATAATATGGTCTCCTTATGTTTCCAGGTTACCTTATCGGCTTTAATATTCATGTCACCAAACATCAAATCCTCAGAAAGAGGTTCCCCTGCTTCAGCTGCGCTCCAAAGCTCATCATAAACGATCTGCTCATCTTCTGTAAGCCTGGAGGACTTACTAACAATACCATCGAAATAGAATTCTACAGGACTAGGATGCAGAATATTCCCTGCACTATCATACAGATAAAAAACTTCCATCAGGCTGCTTCCTCTGCCAGATATTCATCAATAGCATCAGCGACTTCAACCGGAGTAACCTCTTCCGTCTTTTTGTTTAGCCTTTCGGATAATTCAGCATCAAACAGACGATCAAAATCAGACCAGCTACTAAAACCGAAGTGGTCTAACATCTCCTGCGATCCGAACTCGCCGGTATCTTCGTTGTCAGTTAGATAACTGTACCAACCACAAGCACAACCATTCGTACCACAATCCTGGTTTACGTGAATACTACCAAAATCCCAAGCGAGATTAGGGACAGGTGTTCTCAAAAAATCTCTAAGCTTCTCTAGCCGTTGCCGTGGGGTAAGCTCACTTACGTCCCAGGACCCTTTTTTCGGAAAATGATACGTTACAGTCAGATCATCATCGGATGGTATTCTGAAATTATCAAATATCGACATTCTATTTCTCCGTTGTAAAAAGCAGTTTTAAGTCTTGCTTAGGACCACGCTCCCCCCGCATTTAACACCGGGATCGCCAGAGATGCTGTCCAAAACCAACGCACCCCTTATACCACGGCTGACCCTCAAAGTCAAGACATTAATTCTCCTCTTAGGGCTGCCCCGGCTATCAACAAGCAATTGCGTATAGTTCCCGCCTTCTTTGGGCCGACAACATTGATATGCTCATATTCTCCGCATCGCCTCTGAATATCCTTTAGAGCGTCATGTAGTTTTTCAACTTCCTGCTCATGTCTGATTTGCTCACAGGGAGTTCCTAGATGATCATCAAGTAATACCGTAAGGTTTTTCACTTTCTCCCGCAATCGATCAATTTCGTCAGCACCCTCAAGCATCATACCCCAGGCACTGTTTTCCTTTATCTTCTCTAGAGTTGGTGCGCGACTAGTAACATGTCTACGCATTCTGATTGCAATATCACTCATTTTCAACTTTCTCCAGGTATACATCTATGGCGTCAGCAACCTCCAACGGGATGATGTCCACAAGGGCTTTACCCGTTTTCTTACCTAAACCAAGTGTAAAAATATTGTAAAAATCAGCTTCTGGCATTTGAAATTCAACACCATATGAAGACTCTTTATCAAAAAAATCAACTGCACTTTCTACACCCGTCAAATGGCAATACCATCCGATACCACAACCAGCTGTACCACAATCAGGATCGACTGTTATAGTACCGAAATTCCAAGCGAGATTAGGGGTAGGGGTCCTTAAAAAATCCCTGAGGGCTACTAACCGCTCACGCGGGGATTTATCCCCCATGTTCCAACTGCCTTTTAAAGAATCTGAGGGGAGAATACCTTTTTTCATTATAAAATCATCAACTATCGACATTTTCTTCCTCCATTGTATCAATAAAATCACGCTTCAAAATAGCGGCAATCTGTTCGAAGCTCTTACCCTCCTGATCGTTCAATTCAGAAAAACTCAGATTTCCCGACCGACCCCTTACTATACCACCTTCTTCTGTTCTAGGGTCTGATGGACGCATATCATTATCATCATCAGAAAAACCCAACCAACAGGCTACTTCATCAGAAAAACCCAACCAACAGGCTACTTCATCAGGAAGGGTGTTATATTTATCTCCATAATAGATATAGTTTTCCCCGGAAGGTACATCGCGTTTTTCTGTAATACCCTCACGCTCAGCTACAACACACGCTACACCCAGGCAACATTTCCCGACATGATCGTGTAGAACAAATTTCGTCTGGGTGTGGTTGCCGCTCATCAATTCGTCATACCATTTCTGGCGGTTCGCCTTAATTTCACTCTTTGTCAACATCTTCTTCCTCCATTGTATCAATAAAGTCACGCTTCAAAATAGCAGCAATCTGTTCGAAGCTCTTACCACTATCATCGTTTAGCTGTGCAAAACTTTGCTTGTTACCATCCACGGCAAAATAATGTTTTTCTTCTGTTATCGGATCACTAGTCTCAAAACCCAACCAATTCGAGACAAAATGAGGTAATCCCGTATCATTTCCATCATATAGTGCTTCTCCATTACTCAGTATTTCTGGTTCTGGAATTACCCCTTCACGGACGGCAACATGACATGCTACACCAAGACAGCATTTTCCCTTTCTATCCTCAAGGCAAAGTGTTGTTTGCTTATGTTTACCACTCATCAGCTCGTCATACCACATTTGACGGTTTGCTTTAATTTCACTCTTTGTCAACATCGTTTTATCCTCCCGCAGTTTCATGTCATGCTTAGGACTTTCTACTATACAATAATCGGAAAACTTTCCCCTTTTACATACCGCAAAGTCTGAATTTCTTTTCCGAGCCGATATGCGTTCCATGCCTTTACAGCTAAAGCTGTAAGCTCCCAACGTGAATCAGACGCTTGCCTGATCTTCCTTGGCATACGAAGTAACCGATTGCGGAATACGAGAATAGGACCGGAAACGTTTTCCCCAGTTGCTAACTTATCAAAAAAGTCGTCTGCTTGCACCCTATTTTTCTGACGAAACAGATAATGAAGCAGAGTACCGATTCCGGGAGGTAGAAAGGACCCTTTTTGTGCGGCGGCACCGAAATCAAGAGAATCAGTCAAATCCGGGTGTTTCGCAAGAAGATTTTCTACCTCAAAGTTAGCGAGCACGATATTACTACGAGGTAAATACTCTCTACCATCATATTCAGATAGCATTTTCAATGCTGACCCATAAGACATCCCCTTCCCCGGCTTATATTCTCCTTGGATTTGAATTCTGTCTTTAATATTCCGGACAACACCATCATCAACAGTACGAATGGCTTTTGCCTTCACCCCCCGAACAACCAGGGATATAAGAGGAATACCTGTTTCAACACACGCCTGAAGCCGATGCCTTCCATCACCTAACTCTCCATTTGGCTTGAATTTAATACTCTCGCCATTCACCCGCCACTCATTTTGCTGAAGAGACCGTTTGATCTTTCCCAAATTGGTGGGTTTTATTGTACGTTGTCTCTCTTCGTCAGTAGTAGCTAACCATTCTGCCGCCAGATCAGGTGTAATTTCTACCAGCTGGACAGACAGATGGTTATTCCCTAATGACAGCATAACAGGCGCGCACTCTCCTGTAACTGGTTTAATAACAGGGGCTTCAATAGGAAGACCTCTCTTTATAACTGGGAGGTAAGAAGGGGAAGGGTTTCTGGATATCCCTCCATTTCCAGGATAATCATGTTCCATAATATTCTCCTTGTTTAAGTTCGCGCCCTTATACCACAGGTTGACCTTGAAAGTCAAGAGGTTTTTTGGAGGAACGGGAAAATAAATGGCGAACTGGTCAAAGCTTAATTAAGATGAAAAAACCATACGAATCAGGGGAGCCCCCCACCCCCCGTTAACCTTAATCGGTTTTAACTATAAAGGGGGCACGTTAACCTTAACAATTAACCTTAACATTTAATTCATATTAATTAATAATATATTAATGCTCTCATTAACCTTTATTATTAAGGTTAACATCCGCAGTTATCAGCCATTTAAGTGTTAACAATTAACCTTAACACACATGGTTAACATGTTAATGTGTGTTAATGTGCTCTTAATTCATATTAATTAACAGATCATGGCTGTATATAGTTAATTTAATTAAGATTAATTAATATTCTGCTAATATATGATTAAATATAATTAATTAATGGTTATTCACCCTATATTTTAATTAATTTCTCTGATTATCCTGAATTTGCCAATGATATCAGGTACTTAGATGGTTAATTTCGCCACCCTGGAGCATTAATGTTGTATTTCAGCAACACATTAACCTTTAATTCATTAATATTATTCAATGTATTAACACTATCCTAACCATACCGCACTGGTCTAACGTTAACGCTTAATTAACCAAAAAAGTTTTCGCTATATAGACCATATCCCGATATACAGTATAGTTAAGAGAGTATTACTAATACGGTCACCATATCATGCAACACAGTATAGAGGATACTTAACACACCATTAATAATGCGCTGCGGTGCTACCCGTAACGGAATACAATATAGTGAACAAACCATTAACAGCTGAGCTGACCGATCACCGATAAATACAATTTTAGATAAATTAAAAATGATCATTCTCCCCTGTTAATCCTTCCTTAATCTCTATATAGTAGCCGGAATTTAACACTAAATCAACCATAATTCCCTCTGTAACCTATAGCCGAAGCGAGAAACGCCGACTCCAGAAATTATGACCTAACATACCAGAAGACACCGAATCACGCTCAGTGGAGCTTAAATCGCTTCCTATGGCATATCAAGGAATCATGGTAGAATTCCATAACAGAATCGCGTCAATTCCATAGTAGATTCCAATGGTCAGATGGTTAAAATATTATTAAAAATTTCGGGTAAAATTTAGGTTTTTTTATGTCACGCAAGTGAAGCGTGAAAAAGCCTAATTACTAGGGGTCGAAAAAAACGAAAAAAAACGAAAAAGAGTCAATTTTCCTAATGATATCAATAGCTTATTTTTTTTCACGATTCCTGAAATTTCACGTTTTTTCACCATAATTCTGAAAAAACGAAAATTTTCAATAATTTAATTCTAAGTTATTGATAATAAACAGTTTTTCGTTTTTCGAATAATTCTGAAAATTTTTGAGAATCGAGAATTTAATTTTCCGCAATTAATCTTTATTTAATGATTTCACGTTATAAACTACTTAGTTTCAATTTTCTCACAAGGGAATAAATCAATGTCTAAATTTTCAGCGGAACAAGCTTTCGAAGCTCAAGAAGAGGGAAACCCTATCATTTTAACCGTTCCAGCCGCGATTCGCATTTGTAAGGATCATGGTGCAGATTATGCGGAATATCTGGAATTCACTATTGAGAATTCGAGAATCAATAAAAGTGAATTTTCCGTTAAGGTCGATGCGGCTGATTTACTCGGCTGGCTCGGATATTAAGAAAGGATTGAGATAATGGCTAGAATTAAACAGACGGTTAATTTAAGAAAGATTGTCGAAAAAGCTAACAATATGTTAAGTAATTCTGACGATTCCGTTAAGGAATCTCGATTAGCGATTCAGGTATTTATAACGCAATTACTTATGGACTCAAACGCTTATGAGGGATTCCACTATATTAACGGTTATCCTTGTGAGGACGAATCCCGCATATACTTCTATATCAACTCAAAGTTAAAATAATGAAGAAATCATTAAGATTCGCGCTGGCGGCTGGACTCGTCTTATCGGCTGGAATTGATGTGAAAGCGGAATCCCTGGACTCAGCTGAATTGCATTGTTTGGCGCTGAATATCTATCATGAGTCAAGGAATCAGTCTATTGAGGGAAGAGTCGGAGTCGCATTTGTCACGCTGAATCGCGTTAAATCCAGCCTATTCCCTGATACCGTTTGCGGCGTAGTTTGGCAACGGAATCAATTCAGCTGGACTCGGAACAAGCGCAAACGGACTCCACGTGACAGGATAGCGTTTAAACAAGCTCAGGCTATCGCCCTAGGCGTGACTCTGAATTTGATGTTAGACCCTACCAATAATGGACTCTGGTATCATACGGCTAAATCTAAGCCTATTTGGCGACTCAAGCTCAGAATATCTGGGAGAATCGGTGACCATATTTTTTATAATGGTCAAATCAAATAATTGAAAGGATTTCTATCATGTTTTATGTAATTACAACTATTTGTGGTTCTACAAAAACTTTTGACTTTGATGATATGGATTCAGCATTAATTTATGTTTCTGACTTTTCAAAAGAAGCTTTCTTATCAGATTGTCCAGAAGATTTTTCAATAGATTTCACTAAGGACATAGAATAGTTTCAGAAATTAACTGAATCTTCATGATTTCACGTTATAAACTGTTTAGTTTCAGTTTTCCTCTAAGGGATTAACCCGATGACCGATTTTGATTTTTCTCCCGACTCCACGGTAAAAGCACTAATTGCGCGCGAATTACAGACGCATGATCTTGTCACGGCTGAGCTTTCCTACGATCACGAATTGGCAATTTTAATTCGCTTATTGCGGGACTCAAAATAATGTTTTTAATCAATTTAATCGCGAATCGCTACGTTTTGGGAATTGCAGCTTTCGCGTATTTCTCAGTCCCGGTTCAAATTGTAGCCGTTGATTTACTGAATCAGGTTAACGAAGTGTTAACAATGGTTAATGGTGGGTAAAATGCCGATTCAATTGCAAATTTTAGCGTTTTTCGCTTTCTCGGCTTATATCTCAGCTTTCCTTTTTATCGGAGTCTAGTCCTATGACAAAGCAAGAATATATTAACCATATCGTAGAGTTGTATCGAGTCGCGAATTCTAGCGACACTGAATCCGCGCCTAATTGGATTCCCGTTGACTCATGCCAATACCATTGCGAAAGATATCAGGATATTCTACGTGATTTAACTGATACTTACGAAGAATATTCTGCAATAATTAACTCAATATAAACCCTTAACGAAGGATTAATATCGTGAATATGATTATCAAAATGAATTCAGCCGAGCATAGCGTGGAAATTGACGGAACAAAATTCGATGTTCCTACCGATAGCGCGCAACGGGACGGACTCAGGGAATTAGTGGTCAATTATTGGTGCAAGAAAAATGGTCATTTGCCATTGTATCCTGACGCGGTAAATCCCGAATAATTAACTGAATTTTAACCTTTAACGAAGGATTAAGAAAATGCTGAAATTGTTTAAAGTTCAAAATGGTAGTGATATCACCTACTGGGATAATAAATTTGATGCTAAATCAGAACGGGATTTAGTTAATGAATCAATTCAAGATTCTAGAAAAACCGTTGTTAATCGCGGTCCCGATCACTGGCGCGGAGAAACTGGTTAATTTTCTCTTAATCTGGAATCTTAACGAAGGATTAACAAAATGTCTAGCATTATTTATGATTTTGAGTTACCTGAAAAACCATCAAATGATAATAATCCTCAGGATACCGTTAAACCTGTATCCGGGGAAATGAATCCGCGCGATATAGCTGAATTGATTACCAATTCTTTCACTTGGGACCAGACTAAACAGGGTGGTCCTTATTGGCTTGAAGTTTACGACAATTTAAAAAATATTAATGATCTGGAATCTTAACGAAGGATTAATATCATGAGTAGAATCAATATTTACGGGTATGTTGACAATCGCGCGGATGACGAAAAAATTATGTGTCCATTCGCGCCAAAAGAACCGCTTGTTCATATTATTGGAAACCGTGAAGCTGATTTTGGCGATAGTGAATCGCTAAGCCTTTCTCTTAGTGAAGCTCGACTCGTCGCCATGGCTATGATAAACGCGGTTGAGCGAGTGGAAAATGGGTTCAATTACAACAAGGTTATTGAGTCTACATATGAACGGGACTCGGATGATATGGGGCGGGATTATGACCGGGAAGCGATAGAATTTGCGGAACAAAATAAATTGGATTCAGACAATGAATAAACCTTTATCACGCGCGTTTAATATTGCGGTAAATCATATTGCGAGTCTTGTTCTTCCGCGCGGATTCGAAGTATCGGAAAATGCGCCACAATGCTTTGAATCGCTTGCGAGTCACTATCTAGCAACGGGGAAGATTAGAGTCTGGAATGGTGCAAGCGAGTCCACTATATTCGCATGTCCTGAAACGAATTATGCTTTCCGGGCTTGGCACGATTCCAAACACATATGTTATGGTTTGCAATTCACTTTTGAAGGGGAAACGCGCGCGGCTGAGCTACAGTGTGATGATATCCGCGCGTTATATGATGGAGAGTCGGCGGATTATTATTGCGCGATTTTGCAAGCTGAGATTATCGGACAATTTCGTTACCAAGAGATTAATGGTAAATTTCCAGTTAACCAGATGGATTTCGTTAACGATTGTTTAATCAATCCAGACGCCGCGCTCCACTGTATATATTAATATATCGTTAACACTTACTACCTAACTATAAAAATTTGGGAGACGTTAAATGTTTGTTAACCATCAGCCGAAAATTTCTGAATTCGCGCGTCGGAATCCTGATAACATGGCGAAAGT
>SDBT01006447.1_pt1 | contig 19471 bp, 30 predicted proteins | sample 2277101 | NCBI WGS metagenome assembly SDBT01 (sample SAMN10404973, study PRJNA504765) | marine sediment metagenome | isolation source: marine sediment core GS10_PC15, 103 cmbsf | place: Arctic Ocean: Southern Knipovich Ridge | collected 2010 | reverse complement strand
AACTAGAATAAAGAGAACTGTCTTTAACCAGTTAAAAGTACCAGCCTCTTGCTCGATTGGTTCAGCACGTAGACCACGTAGTATCTTGATTGGACGAATGTTAGATCCTGACTTTTGACCAAGATGAGGACGAACCTCCAGGGCAGTAAGTATCTTATTCATAGCCTCTATCATATTAAATCCGGCTTCTCTTGCTCCGAGAGTTGCAATAGATGTATACAAGTTAATCTCAATTATCCAGCTACGGAGATAGTTATCTCCGAATGTATCGATCGGATCAGCCTCAAGACCACCGTAATTTGGGATAACAATAAGAGATTGTGGCGCACTACTGAGGGCTTCAAAATCAAATGTAAAGACCTGATTCTTAAAGCCTTCTTGCTCAAGTGTTTTTTCAAGTGCTTCAAAGACTTCCCTTAAACTAGCCATTAGGTTTTCTCTAGTCTCTGTGGTGTATCAGACTTAGGATCTCTGAACTGACGCTTCGCAAAGAGAGGCTTTACTGCATCTGCATCATCTTCTAATACAGCCTTCTCTGTCTTGCTAACACCAGTAACAGCAGCCTGAGCTATATTAGAAGAGACAAGAGGAATGCCAACTTCAACAAATGAATCGCCGGTATCAAGGGATTCCTTGAGACTCATATACATTCTAAAGTAAGCATCAGCACGAGAAGATGCGCGGTCGGAGAACATAGATCCTGAGTGAGCTACTTCAAGGTGCCATGCCGCACCTAGCGCGTTATACCAAGAGACATGCCGCTTAGCAATCGCGGACCAATCTGCGACAACATCAGTGCTGTAGTTGTGGGAAGCAAACCACGTAAGGATCTCCGCTTCTGTAGCGTCAATCTCGCGGTCTACATCTGCGATTGAAGGGATAGATTCAGGAGTAAAGCCTGTATCTCGAACGAGATGACGGCTCAGTAACTCCACTTGGGAGCGAGTGTGACCAGCAGAGTTTTCTATTGCCACAGTTCATCACTACTTATCTATCGCTATACAGAACTAGGACTTCACCACCTGTTGTTTCAACGTAATGAATCCCTGTGCTAATTGGGATTCCTTCTTCACCAAACATGACTACATCACCTACTGCAAGAGCGGCGAATCCCTTAGTGTATACTAAGTTCCCAGGAGTAGCTGCATCGACATCATCATAGAACTCAATACTAACAGCAGATCCAGGAGTCTCAACGATAAAGCCTAAGAGACGGCCAGGACCAGTTAGGATAGTGCCTGTAGCAGTTCTTCGATCCTTAAGGTGAGGAAATCCAGCCATTAGCTCTTAGAGTAAATCTGGTATGCCCAGTCAATAGCAGCGCCATTAATAGCGCCAGTAGATTCCATGCGGACACGAACCGTATTAGCAGCCTGGACAGCCAATCCGACAATCTTCAATTCGTCCTCAAGTGTATGAGGAGGCTGCATGAAGATTAAATCTCCAACTGCTACACCAGTAATAGTTATATCATGATTGAAGAAACCAGCACCCACTTGGTCAGCGGGGTCAACCTCTACTGTACCTACGCCCTTAAGCACAGCCGACTTCTGTATGGTATTTCCTTCAAACGTAGCCGCAACGAGTAGGCCAGCACGGGCATCAACTTGGACTTGAGCCATTACCCTTGTACCTCCGCTGTACGCTCACCAGGCCAATTAGCAGGATCCCCAGGATCCCCTTCACCGCCTGCCGCCACTGATGCTAATTGTTGTTCGTTTCGTTCTTTCGATTCAAGTTCCAATGCTGCTCTCTCACAGGTTACATCATGCTGGAACTTGAAGTTACTATCTACGAACTTCCTATTGCAACGAACGCAGTCATGAACATCCACACCAGAGGGAAAGACCTCTTTGATTTCTGAGATGTGTCCTGCACTGATAAGGACTGCATCGTTTGGTCGTCCTTTGAGTTCAAAGATCTCTCCTGCTTGCAGCATGATTTCATCATACTGGAACGCTCTCGTTGCGAAATGTCCTGTCTTTTTAGACATGCTATCCTTTCATCAATCCTTCTAGGCTATTGCATCCTTAAGAAGAATACCGAAGTCACCATCGATCTGACGTAGATCAAAGAAGGACTTCACTTCAAGAATGTGCGTCTCCAATTCCTCATTGCGTAGTCGGCGGAAGAAGAACGGAGTATTGGTGATTGGTCGCCAGATGAATGTGTAACCAGCAGCAGGAGTAAACAGACCAGGGCTTTGAGGAATAGCCATGCCAAGAGCGTGATTCCCGTAGACCTCGCCTACCACATCAGCCGCGCCTTCAATGCTTGTGACGTTGATTGCAGAGCCGATAAGTGTCTTGCCGTAGCCAACCAATCGTGCAAGCATATCAGGAGTAAGAGACTCCTTGGATGTATACTTCAATCGGTCAACGATAAGTGGGTGGTCCATGAGGACATCCCACACCTTCTTAGAGAAGATCCAGGTGTTGAGGGCTGCGCCGGTCTGTTGCCGAACTTGATCCCCAAACAAACGGAGATCGGCAATCGGATTAGAACCAGCAAAGTTGCCCCACTGCGTAAAGTCAGTAGCTCCGGTTTGCAATTGCCAGTTAGCACCAGGAGTACCAGCAGTATCCCCGAAGTGATTCGTTGCAAACTCCAACTCCCAGCGGAGTCGGATTTGCTCGTTGAGCCAAGCAGATGCATCTCGGAACATCTCAAATGGCGCATCAGCGTTCGCAACAACATCATCAGGAAGGAGCTTGCCAAGTTTCCAGCCAGCGCAGAAATACGTCTTAGAAGTATCCACGCGGTAGCCGGAACGAGCACCAGCAGTACCAGGCTGGTGTGGCTGTGCAACAGCACGGAGCCAATCACCCTTGTCGTAAGTTGCGATAAGGTCTGATTGCTTATCGCTCATTACGATAGGATAGATCTGATCCGCGATGTAGGCTTCATTCTTGTAACCAACCGAGATGTTAGTTAGGAGTTTATCGATGTGAACATCGCGTGCTCCTGGTTGTGCAATTGCCATAGCCTATTCCTCCTGATTCACTACTCTACTTAGGCGTGAGCCATGATTATGTGTGACGCAACAGAAATAATCTCACCAGCGGCACCAGCGGCACCAAGCGAAACGCCATAGGTGTAGTCAGCACCGGCAATGCCAGCATCATCAATGGCACCATCTACTGTAGCATGTGTCGTAACCAGGACATTTGCAGCAACGGCTGCACCAGCAACCATTTTGATAATGGCTCCATCAAGCAATGCTACAAGCGCCTGCTCTCCATCTTTAGGAGAGTTTTGAAGAATGCCTACAGGAACATCAGCCGGATCCTCTGTGAGAACTACATCGCCATTGGCATCCAGTTTTAGGACGCTAAACTGTAGCAACGCAGCCGACAGATCAGCACCCGCATTCAGGACGATAGTTCGTACTGTTTGTTCAGTTGCCATTTAGTCCTCCGATCCCGTTATTGCGCTAGCTGCCTTTTCCATTTCGCGGTTGTACTGATTCGCCAAATCAGGATTCTGTTCCATGACTAGAGAAATGGCATCACCCTTGGCAGTCTTGCTAGTATTGCCAGACTTGGCAATAACTTGGTCTGCAAGAGCCATGATCTTAGACTCAGCAGTTGTACCCTCAGTGCTACGACCACTACCCATCTGAGAGAAAGTAGCAGACTTGCTAAGCTGTACCTTAATACCCTTCTGTTCCTCGATATAGTCCTGGTATTCACCACTATCCATAGACTTCTTTAACTGGATGAGACGCTTGGCAACAACAAGAGTGTCACCAGGCATAGACTTAGCAATCTCAACCGCAGCGGTAAGATCACGTTCATCCTCAAGTCCTTGCAACCGCTCATTGGACTTGGTAATCTCAGCCTTAAGAGGACTCTCAATCAGATCCCTAAGACCAGGAATAGACTTCGCTAGTTCCTCAAGCTGAGATTTCTTGATTTCATCATCCTCTTCCTCGCCAGGCTTGTGTACGCCCTTCTTCAATTCATCTTCAACCGCCTTCTTGATAACTGAGGGTTTTACACCGAGAATAGAAGCAGCGGTTTTCATGACAGAAATCCGAGCCTTCTTAAGCTCCTCTTGGGACTTCTTCATGTCCTCTTCTTCTTCCTCTTCTTCGGGGTCTTGCTTGTTTAGATTCGCCAATCGTTTTCTATCTTCAGGAGTGAGTTCCTCGTCCGTCTTCTTCTTCAACTCTTCTTTCTCTTTAGCCTTGTTACCTTCCGCCTTTGCAATGACCTCATCAGTCAGGTCCTCGACCGTCACCCCTTCACTCTTGGCAAGTTCAACAACCTCTGTTCGCGTCAGTTCCATTGTTTGAGACTTCATGAGTAGGAACTCCTCCCGTACCTGCGGTGCCACTGTCAACGACACCTCTTTAGGGCTTAGGTCTTGTATCTCCTTCTGTTGTACCTTTTTCGACATTGTGTGTCAAGCCTCTCGCAACCTAATTATGCCTGAATCTCAAGGAAATGTCAAACCGCCTACGCGGGTGCCTCAGATGGTGCACGTTTCACCTTCACCTCACCTACGATTAAAGGCTCCTCTTCGCCGCTCTGGATGTTCCATAAGTCCCACATGTACTCACCTTCATCATCGAATAAGGTGGACTCTGCCGCAGTGATAGCTACCGTCAGTTCCCCATCGGCTGCATTATCTATAGTTATACCAGATCCAACAGTGAAAGAAAAGAGGGCAGCAGCGTCATCTGCTTTTCGCCGGAAATCAGCACGCAATGCTTTGCCAGTTAGATCGAAAACCTTTTGACCAGTCTCCCATCTCTGGATATCACCAGCAGTTGCATCAACAGAAAGTGAAGTAGCTCCAAGAACTGCATTAGAATTAAGCGTAGCAATTACGCCGTTGAGAAACCGGACTTTCTTACTTGAGTTAATAGCCTCTTTAAGTGGTTGAACAGGAATAGAAGTTGCACCAGATGCAGTATCATCTGTCACTACTACCTCAGCACCCGTTACAATAAAGGCTTTCAGATTCTTTGCTGCATTAATGTAGATTTCAAAGTTACCAGTCCTAGTCATTTTACTTCCTCGCAGTCTCACCTATTATAACATCAGTCCGTGCAGACCCTTGCATAGTTGATTGTAGCTCAGATTCACCCACAAGAGTAGGGGTGACATCTTCACCTTGGAGAGTAACAACGGAAGGCTGAGCCGGTACTGCACCAACCGTATTCTGTTGATGTAAGATGAGTGCTGTTAAAGGCATTTAGATTCCTAAGTTTGAAAGCATCCTCTTACTAGCAATTACAGCGGGTGGCGCTCCTGCATCTGGCTCCCATTCAATAGCCACAACTGCGTATATGTGAGTACCCGTTACTCCAGCCTGCTCAATCGCAAAATCGTCAGCATCGGCCATGTCATCGGTGTTTGTGGTATCCTCGAATACGCCTGTGCCTGTAACCGAAACTATTACATTTCCATTCGACTGATTCTTGCGAGTGCGGACATTTCGCGTCTCAGCGTGAGTAACAATCTTAACGTAAAGGTTTTGAACAGTTGCATCACCTTCTGCGGTTGACTGGTTTTTAGTCTCTCCTTCAAGTTCAAAACCTGCACCAAAACCTATAAAGCTCGTCGTACTAGTGACTGCACCTGTTCCGCCGCCACCAATCACACCAACATTAGAATCTGTTTCAACGCTAATCGTCGAAACTTGAACACCAGTTGCCGCCCTATCGTTGTGCCAATTCCACTCATCGCCATCAACAAATGAATCGGAGTTCGACGTGTCGCGCACTTGCCCTGTCGCCGCCGTCGAAACGGTGAGATTGCCATTCGAGCCATTCTTGTGTGTATGGAAAGTTCGACTAGCACCCGCAGTCGTCACGAATACTACGAGATCGGTGAGAGTCCTGGCCGTCCTGTGGGTGTACTCGCTATTGGTCGGTGTCGCCGTATTTGTGTAGTTCCCGATAACAGCCTCGAACTCAGATGTCGTCGGATTGGCGTTTGCTATAGGTGCTAGGTCACTAGAAGAATCAAGCGTGGTCTGGTATGCCCAGATCTGAAAAGTATCGCCGTGCATTCCGTTAAGAGATCCTTCTGCAAAAAGTGTATATTCATCCCCACTTACAAGGTCATCGGTGTTCGTGCTATCCTGAAACTCCGCAAACGATACCAAATTGATGTTAATAGTCTGATTCCCATCAGCACCATTCTTCCGAAAAGTGACTGGAACATTTGCGCCAGTCTCCTGAGCAATGAGTCGCAGAAGGCTGGCCGTAAAGGATGACCGAGCTTCTTGTTCTGTTTGTTCCTCACTATTTTGGTCTGAGTCGACGCCGAAAAAAGGCATGAATAGATCGACACCATGAGATCGAACAGCGCCTTCGTGTCCTGCTACGGGCCATTTTGACATCTATTACTACCTCGTTACCAAAATCTCATTCGGCCCAAACTGAGCGTCAAGTATGTTCTGAACCTGCGTCCTTTGCGCGGGTGACGCGGCGGTAACAACAACACTCAATTGTCTAGCGATTCCGTCTGCCATTCGGACATCGCTAAACGAATGAACCACGGCTGCCCCCGCCTCATCCGGTGATAGACCAAGTTCGTTTGCAACGACATTGACAGAGCGCCCAAGCCGTAGGTTTTCATTTCGTACTGCATCGTAGAGTCCCTGCCTTGCAGCATCGGGGCCATCAGCGGCGGCTTTAGCATCATGCTGAGTTTTGTGTTCAACGCCTATCTTGCCAGTGCTTAGAGCAATATCCGGTTCTGCCAAGGAATTGTCATCCTTTGACTCGGACGATGCGACCATGAACTCACAGTCGCATGTTCCCATCCTGATCCGTCCGATAATATGCCCCATCATCGCATAGCGGTTCTCAGGAATCTGCACAGGAGCACGATTAAGATAGAGAGGAATATACCAATCTAATAGTGCATCCTGTTGAGCAAGCGTCCATGTAGCCCATTCTGATTCAAAGACCTCAGCCATTGTCCTTGTCACCTTTGAGTCTAAACCACGCACTCGTGAGGTATCCCATCCAGGAGCTAAATCATCAGGGCTTCCACCAGCCATTAGGAGTTTTAGATACTGACGTGAGATATTAGAGAAGTGTCCGTATACACCACGACAGCGATTACGGATCTGTGCATCTGTTGGCATCGCCGGAAGGTCAGGCATTTTCAAAATCCTCCGTATCGTAGTATCGGTCTGCATATTTAGAAAGATCGATACTATGCTTACCGATATTAGCTACAAGCAAATCATAGCGATTTCCATCCCACTCATCTGGAAATAAACCATGAATACCTGTCGCATCTGGACCCTTGTTCACTGCAAGATTTCTGGCTATCAAATCCTGCATCCTAGGATCCGATTCATAGAACGTAACAGATGCCCCAAGTTCTCGTACTCTAAGGCCAAGGATGCCAGTAGCAGCCCCTACATCAGCAAAGCGAATACCAGGATGAATCCACTCTTTAATCCTTGCCAGAAACCAACGAGTATCTGGTGCATCTCCCCATCCATGCGATTGATACGGATATGGAAGTAGCTTCATATATCCTTTTCCTGTTAATCGTCGTCATCATCCCAATATGCAATCCATCCATCAACTGCTATAGCAGCGGACAGATTAAGTATTAAAGCATTGCCAGCCGATGTCTCAAGAAGAAACGCAGGTGGAGTAACTGAAGGTGCGTATCCTTCACGAATACCATGATTCATATCGCCACTTAGATCAATAGAAGCTCCATCTTTCCACTTAGCGTTAACAGCAGCCGACACATTAAAGACCATAACGTAGACCTTAATCTTCTTGCCAGTTACGGCAGAGACAATGGTATTATCACCGGACGAAGAAGCACTAATAACTGCTGTCTTAAACGTCCGGAGTTGGTTTAATCCACCTGTGGCTACAACATCAGCCAGAGGACTATCTCCTTACTCCTAGTCCTCGTAATGGAATGTCGCGTAAACGTCGGCAGCTTGGTTATCATCTAGGTTAACGAACTCGACGCGGAATGCGTCTAGGCCGGCGTTAGCTGCCAACTGAATGTACTCACGGTGAGTAGGCTCAAAAGTCCATCCTTGATGAGCTTGACCACCACCTACACCAACCGGATCTGTAGACTCCACGGCATCGTCTACTGTAAAGACTCGCGCACGATATGCAACCGAGCACCAAACCTCAATTCGTGCGAGCTTCTTAGGTGCGGCTTCTGGAGTTGTAAGATCAACTTCCCCGCCAGCAGCCAATGCAGCAGAGGTTTGGTAATTGTTTACAGGGTTAGTTGGTGTATCAGAACCACCACCTGTAATCACATCAACCTGCAAACGACCTGTGTTGGCAGTTCGGATTCTATCCCAAGTAGTACCATTAAAGCCACTTATGAAAGCGCCAAGTGATGTAATGGTTGGGTTAGTCTCGGCATCACCCAAGGCAGCAGCAGCCGGAAGTTCCGTATCAACAGCACCAGAAACAGTTACCGCATAGGCTGTCTGGTCAGAGGCAATAACAACAGGAATGGAAAGAGCCATCGCTGACTCGCCCAATGCCTCAGAGGAACCACCTGCACCAGTTAATCTTAGGCTAACTCCCTGAACGAACTCAGTACCGCCACCGCTATCTAGATCAAACCCTACGATTGGAGCACGTGCATCAGCCATTTAGTTTTCCTCCTCCGATTCAGTTTCACTGGCTTCTGTAAGCTCCTTCTCTTTTACCTCTAGTTGTCCTCTCATTGCTTCGATAGTTTCCTTTTCCCTGTCGATTTCTACAGACATCTCATCAATACGGACTTCCCTCTTAAAGATGTCTAGTTTGAACTGTTCAATTTGGAGTTGAAGTTGCCGATGCTTAAGAGCACGAGACTTGTCATCAATTGGATTACCACCACTAGATTGATCAGGCATTCGGCACCGCTTCCTTTGGTTCCTTTGGCAACAGCGTACCATCTTCTAAGTCGATGTCAAATTGAGCGGTGAGGCCGTATCTAGTTTTGATAACATTAACCCAGGTCGTATATGATTCCTCTATCATAGCGAACTGGCATCGCGCTACATTAAGCGATTGCTGTCTAATCATGAACTCTGCCAACTCCTCTGGAGTCAGCTTTATAGCGTTGTCTTTCCCGTTTGGAAACAGCTTGAACGGTCCTTTTCCCTTAGCCATCCTTACACCTCATCCCAGTACATTGTAGCATAAAAGTCCGCCGTTCTGTTGTCGTCAAGATTCGTGACCTTCACCCTGAAGTTCGTGTCTACTCCATCACCTGCTTGTTGTCCATAGTCCTTGTTCGGCGGCTTCCAAATCTCAGAAGCCTTGCCCACTAGACCACTAGTATACAACACCGAGACAGTAACTTCCACACCTCCATCCCTCTTTAGAATCTCCCACTTCGCTGCAAGGCTCCCGCCAATATCTACCTGCATTAGCTTTCCGGTAATACCAGAAGGAAGTGTTGAACCATCTATGTTTGCATTAGAACCGGCTGCTAGTGCAAGTGCAGAACCAGCAGTAAGGCCAACAACCTTTGGTACATCTAGAGAGACATTTAATGCCTCATTCTGGACCTTGACTAGATCAGTATCAAGAGCACCAGCTAAACGGATTCGTTCACGGTGTACAGTCTGTGCAGCTACCGTTAGGACTTCGGTATCTAATAGCTTATCTAGATTGGTTTCGTCAATGCCAATCGTTCCATCAGCCATAAACTATACCCCCTTCCTGGATTCGGGAGCCATTTGTTTATCCACCTTAACAGTTCACGTGCAGTTCTCTAATAGATATACTAAGTGCTCTCGCCAGGAGAATCGTTCGGCTGGACTTTAGCCATACCGCGAACAGATCCACCCTTAAACTGTGTCTGCACCGCCTTCCACGTTTGCTCATTAGGAACGAACAACACGATAATCCAAGACCCCTTCTTGATTACTCTATCATCCACGTGGAGATCTTGCAAGAGCGTATAGTTCTCTACCACCTGGACATCATCACGTGGAGACACATGCTCGACAAAGATACGAGCACCATTGAGCAGCCATCTATGCGCTGCCGTTTCGATTACTTCAGGAGTCGCCCAATGACCTTCCACGTCAACCCTATGTGGAACCATAACAACAACCCAAACAAGACGACGGCTCTTGTCAGATTTAACAATGTCAACCTCTGTCTTTTCTAGATCCTCTCCTTCATCGTCACCAGCATCCTTTCTAATCTGTGTAAGGGCGGTGGCAATAGCTCGACCTTCATCCATACCATCTCGGAGTAAAGCATCTAGGATTTCTTTTGCCTTAACCTTCTGCTCATCACCAAGACTTTTGAAAGCAGCAGGAATCTTCTTCTTATCCAGTAGTTTGTTAACATGGACATCTCGCGCACCAGGCTGAGATTTTTCAACCATATCGTAATTAGATACAAGGATTTCATGAACCTTTTCTTGGTGGTGTCCTCCAACCTTACCATCTTGATTACCACCACGCATCCAATTCATTGCTAGTCTCTTGACTTGGAACTTTTCAGGTATAAACTTCCGTTGGTCCGAGGAAAGAGATAGCATAAACTTGCCCTTGATCTTACTCAAGACAGCAAGCAACTTAGTCAAATCTTCATTGGTGTATCCCCCGCCGTGGTATACAGTGTGGTCAGGATATGGTGGGTCTATATAATGGAAGGTATCAGAAGCATCAAACTTCTGAATGATTTCCGTAGCCTCTCTATTAAAGACTTGGACATTCTTGAGACGTTCCTTTACCCCAGGGATTCGCTGCATGATAGGAATCTTCTGGCCGTCTCTATTGAGGCTCATGCCCGATGTTGGATCTCCTGAACGGAAAGACATCCACCGGAGATATAAATACTTATATAGAGAGACAAGGGCACCACTCGCCTTTGAAAGTATTCCTGTATTCTTCTCCTTCTTGAACTTATCAAAGAGACTCTTATTCCCAATCCAGTTGAAACGTCCTAAACGAGAAATCTCGTTCTCATCAATATCCTTAACAGATTGGTAAGAGCCAGCAGTATCAGGATCTTTATCATTAAGGACTTCAATCTCACTTGGATCCTTCATGAATAGAACAGCAGCACCGCCAGCAAACGGTTCAACATATGTCTTATGCTCAGGCATTAGAGAGATAATTCGTTTCGCAACCATGTGCTTTCCGCCAGCAGAATTATAGAGTTGAGGAACGCCCTTCTCAATCTCTACTATCTTGTCTATATCTTCAAGAGCAAACGCGGAGTTCTTGCTGATAGTTTCTGAATCAGCAGAACCACGCCGCCATAGATCACAGATAGCGCCAGGAGCTATTTCACCGTCTACAAGGATACAGCTTTTATCTCTGTCATAGAAGAACTGACAGGATGCACAAGCAACATTCTTTTCCAATTGGTCACTAGTTGCTCCACGATAACCAGCACGTGCTTGGCTAATTTGACCAAGCTCGCTCTTGGCAATAGAGATAGACTTAGAAACTTCCATGATACGTGTAACCATATCATCAGGAACATCTCGATCCATGAGTTGAAGTTCTTCCATCTTCTCTTCAAGGATATCGAGACTATCACCCACAGAACTACTGAGGCCAATACGCTCATCTTTATCCATCACACCCATAGCATGTAGATCGTCACATAGAACTGTGAATGCTTTATGGACTCTGCTAGTAACTAGCTTGCCAACTGTTGATGATTTCTGTATTGCAGTTCTTCGATCATGGAGACGTTCATCACCATCACTAGCATCATGCGTTAGATGAACTTCCTCCATAGCCTGAACAATGGTAATATGAGCCTTGAAAAGAGCCGCCCTTGGAACACGAGAAGAATCTAGTTTATAGATCTGGTGAGTGCGCTTGTGGAGATCCTGTAGCTCATTGTCTGAGGCATCATCAAGGACTTCGGCTGTGAGTCCATTAAGGGCGATGCGCTCAGCACTCGAAACATCATCGACGCGGGAAGGATATGCAGACCCACCTGCATGGCTCCTAGCACGGCGAACAGATTGAGCCAGCAGTTCAGAGGTAACATGACCACTCAACTCCTCAATGAGTCTACGATTGAAACCCTCGCTAGGCATCTATTCGTCCTGGTTGTGCTTTCTTACATCACGCTCAGCCCATCCAAGGAATCCACCAAGAGGAATGATGATAGATAATACTGTTTGGCTAATTAGAACACGAGTTGCAATATCCTCAGTCCAGAGAGTAAAGAACGTAGTAGCTCCTGCCAACGCTGCAATACCTAGTCCACGAGTTAGACCAGTCTTTCGTTCTTGCTTTAGTTCAGGAACCTTCGGAACCTTCATAGTATTCTGTCCTTCTTAGTTGATTATCTGAATGAGAACCGGAACACCAACAACCATTAAGAATGCAAGCATCGCTATCGCACCTGCCATTCTATACTGATCCTTTCTAATATCTCTAACATCACCATTCCGTATAGTAGCCTGTTCTTTTATTCCTGTCATTTCTACTTGCATATTTTCTTGAGTTACTACCATACGGATTAAGAGATCATGGTCACTCAGATCCCTGAGATGCTGATGCTTATCCTTATCCTGCAACGGTTGCTCCATTTGTACTAATTGCCGGAGTAACTTCTTCAGGCTCATCTTCAGGTTCTTCAGTCTCTTTTTCTTCTTTATCATGTCCTTCAGAATGAGGCTCATGAATCCGTTGTTCAGTAATCGTTGCACCACGCGGGAGATGAAGGATATCAGACATATACTCACTAAGAACAGCCTTATCTGTATCTATCAATCCTGCTTCTAGGAGTTTAAGAATAGATTCTATCGTCTCAACCATTCCTTCGCCAGCGAATGTAGTATGTGTCAGCTTAGGAAGCTGACCATCTGTGATACCATTCAGCTCAAAGAGAAGCGGAACAGCACATAGATTAAACACATCCTCTACTGTATTAACGTAGCCTTCAAGCGAGTTCTCAAAGTAGCTACGGCCACTCTTAGCGGTCGCAAAGGATCCAACTCGTGCTGTGCCAAGTTCAAGGAACACTGCGAGAACGGACATGAGGATATTTGCTCTATGCCGCTTAATAGCGAGGTCGAATAATTCAGGTCGCAATCCCTTGGACATCTCCAACCTAAACGTCCATCCATCAGGTTCAACGATTCCCCCCTGTTCATCTACACGAACTTGACGGACTATCTGCTTAGCCACTTCGATATCAGAAAGGTTGCCAGCCTCAGCCTTAGTCGTAGCCCCAGGTGGAAGATGAAGTACAGGAATACCAGCACCAGTACGTTCAAGAGAGATAGCCTCAACAGCCTCTAAGTTAGACATATAGTACCACGAACGATATGCCTGACGAAGAACACTTTCACCTTCAGGACTATTCTTCTCAGCACGAGTCCTAAAGAGTAGAGATTTATTTAGAGGAACATCTGCTGTACCACCTCTGCCATCTCCAAATCCTCCATGCATGATAAGCTGACGAACACCGATAAGCTCATCAGGCTCATCAGGCTCATCATAGAGCCACTCAATTATAGAGTCGTGAGGAATTAGAACAAAGTCTTTGAAGCCAACCTTACCATCTCTAAACTTAGATGTAGGATGACCATCACTTCCTTCACGTAGCTTGAATACCATTTCATTAAACGAGAAACCGAACGGAAGGAATGTAAGAATATCGCTCATGATATCAGACCACGGACGATTAGTATCTTCAATGGTTTCCTGTAGGAATCCAGCACGAGCGTAACCTACAGAACTATTATCATATGGTACAGACTTCCAAGTAGTTGAACGGAAAGCAGATTCAATAGCACGAAGAAACCCACCGATAACAGGCGAGTTCTTTCGCATCTCATTATATGTAACAGCAGCTTGAGGATATCTTAGTTCAGCAAGGAAATCCTCAGAAATAGCACCGCCACTTCTATTCGGCCCACCAAGAGAAACCTGAGCTTGCGCCTTAGACTTAGTGACCTTCGGTTGGCCCTTCTTCTTTCCTGCCATCTCTACCTCCTAGGCCACCGGCCAGGTCCACCAGTCGAAGTCCACAATGGACTTGACACCTGTACGGGAGTATCCATTTCCCCGACGTGCTGCACTGCTACTGGCATGGCTCCACCCCTTGACACAACTACTGGCTGACCAGAGGTGCTACCAAACCCTGCCGCAAGTATAGCAAACGCGAGCGCAAAGGCATAGTGATCTGCTCTCTGTGGAGTATATATAGGTGTAAGTCGCCCATTTTTATCCTTCTTGATTTCTCGGATATTAGACTCTAGATGTTCCAAGAAATCTCTTTCAATACCAGCAGGTAGCCAAACCTCATGACGCTTTAGAGTTCCATACAAGAAATCAAGTAGCGCAGTTCGCTCCATATACACTTCATCAGAATCATTAGGATATATTGGTTCAGGCTTATTTGGTCTATGCGACCATCTTAGTATTCGTCCATAATGCTGCATTGCCCATGTCTTAGTAGCACGTGGTTCACCACCAGCATCAATGATTCCTTTTCTAGGATGGTATTCATTCCATATTTCTTCTAGTCCAGGATTCTTTGCTGAACCATTAAAATCAGGTAGAGGACTCCAATAGATTAAACGCAATGGCTCGCCGTAGCTTGGTCGTCCAAGAACAACAGTATGAAGAACCTTACCAGGGTCACAGCCAAGATAAGATTCAGCCATTGGCTGATGTGTTGGATAGGCTTCAATTCGATAGTCACCAAGACCAGGAGTACCAGAAGGCTTATAAGGAATCCCAAGGTCTGCATTATAGAAGGATTGAATTGCTCCATCTTCTGTTAGATTAACAGATTTTCTAGCCATCGCTTCAAGATCAGCACGAGGAGAATAGAGTTTACTAATATGATAGCCGTGAGAATAAGCATTACGATTATGCGCCACCCATTCTCCTTTAGCAAGTCGATCCATTGGCTGCTTACACTTCCGACAAATAATCTTAACATTGGTAAGATCAGTAGAAAAGATAACATTTTCATCCCATATGAGATGTTGCTTTTCTCCACAAGATCCACAAGGAACGTAGTAATGCCTTTGGTCAGACTTCTCATATAGCTGGTCAATTGGACCACCAGGATATTGAGGCTGAGAAAACCCTCGAAAGAGAGGATAGAGCGAGGAACCAAGACGCTCTTTAGCTTTCTCAATTACGCCTTCTTTCCATAGGTCAACCTCATCAGCAATTACTACATCAGCATCCACTGCACGGATCTGAGATTCAGAGTCCGAACCACGGAAGTAGATTGCGGATCCAGCTACACGACGGAGACGAACTCTATTTGTACTAGTACGCCTATCAAGGCTGGAGATCTTATCTGTCAGATAAGGAGATTGTTCAATAGCATTATTAACTCTAGCCTGAGAGAAGTCATCCATCTGTTCCTGCTTAGGGAAAACATAGAGACTAGTTCCTCTATCAGCGTGCTTCGTATCAGCAGCCCAAAGGACAATGTTGATTCCCCATTCAGACACAAAGACCTGTGCAGCCTTCATGACAATTACCTCATGATGAGTATCATTATAGATATCAATAAGAGGATAAGGAATGCTTGGTGGATGACTACCAAACCGCCGGTACTTCATTGTCCAATCGAGTAGACTTAGTTTTTTCCCAGTACCAGGCTTCGTGACAATAATGCCAGTAGCCAAGGCATTAACCGCCATCTGCTGAATACTAAGAGGAACCTTTGGCTTACGTTGTGCCATGTTGCTTTACCAATTCGCCACGAACTATATTAAGTCCAGGGGCATCAATGGCTATATGAACTTCGTTATTGCCAGTAATTCTAAGAATTACAATACGGATATCCTCTCCTATTAGAATCTCATCCTTGCCGTCTACTATATTCTTAGGGTGTCTCTGAAGGACTAGCATCAGAATCTCCATTTAATTCGACGGCTTCTCCATCGACAATGTTAGGTATCCCAGCCTCATCGATACCAGGAAACATAGATGCAAACTCACGAACGAATATGATGGAACGCTCAGCAGGATCTACAGCAGCATTCGCACGATGGAATGCAAAGATAGCAGCGTTCATAACAGATTCAATAAACTCCTGACGGAGTGCAGCCGCATCAATCTCTGCGATGGTCTTAGCTGTACGTGCAATCTTGGCAATAGTTTCTAGACCCTTCATCACCTGATCTTTATCCATCTCCTCCTCATCTATAATAGATGCAAGGAGTAGACGAGCAGCAGCTAGTTCATTGCCTAGATTTGGATCTTTGAGTTCTTCAATCTTACCTTGGCTCTCTGCTTCAAAGGTAAGTTCTTTTAGACCTTGAGCAAGTACCCTGCCATAGATGCCAAGTGCCTTTGGACCTTCGCCAAGACCCATCCTAACTTGAAGGACTTTATTGTGGTAAGTACAACGGAGAGTTCCATCCTCTGTAGGATTGCCACACTCTTTAGGATTAGAACCGAAACCAATACAAGGATTACTGGAGGAAGCGATTTGTGCTAGTTGCAAGAGTTTAGATGATGCCATTAGGGACACCTTATATCCTTTAACGGTTTCCCTCCGATGAACCAAGTATGGTCATCAAGGGGCTTCCGGCATATCCCGCATACGTCGGGTCCTGTTGTCGGCTTCGACTTCTTTTCCCATGTAGAAGCCATACTATAACGGTACTCCCTGCGCCTAGGTTTGTCAAATCGAATTGGGTCTTGACAAACCGATAGGTAAGGTGTATACTATAGCTGTAATCTATTCATAGAAGAACTGCACGTCAATTGATAAGGTGGGCGAACTATAGGAGTGCAGCTCTCTTACCAGATATATAGTGAAGGAGAGAGTAGTGAATCAAATAGTATTCATTCATGGACTAGGCGGGAAACCACCAAAAGATTCATATCTTAAAGAGTGGATAATCTCTCTCGTAGATAAGAATCCTAACGATACATTGCTTCCTGAAAATGGAACACAGTACTCAATGGTATATTGGGCAGATCTTCGTGGACAGATAGCTCCACAGAAGGAATATAGAACTAAGCAGATCGTCAATGGACTTGCTACTCCACAGCGACGAGCACTAGAAACCAAGAGTGATAAAGGTATCAACATTAGTTGGTATCACAGACTCTTTGACCGGATAGTTGACCGCATATTCTACCGGCTAGATATCCTTATGCCTCATCTATTAGACTGGCTGGTAGATGATATCTATAACTACTTCTACCACATAGCTAATAGAGAATCTATTGGGTACAGATTTGATAGGACAATGCTTGAAGCCCAATCAAGATTAAAAGAAGGCGACAAGCTCATCCTTATCTCTCACTCAATGGGAACTATCATTGCTATGGATAGACTACAAAGTTTCGCCCATAGAGTTGACCTTCATGTGACAATGGGAAGTCCATTAGGTATGGAATGGATTCAGTCTAAGTTAGGGAGGCCAGTGTATCCTTGGACCGTCAAGCGTTGGCTGAATGTTTTCGATATTGAGGATCCAGTTAGCATAGTAGACCAAGAACTAAGGGATGATTTCCCTAATCTCTATAGTCCTATATCAGATATTCAGACACCAACAAATCATAATCAGAAGGGAGAAGTAGACCATCACCATTGGAACGGTTATCTAGGATCGGAAGCATTAAGGATGGCAGTAGATGATGTACTTACTTAGAGTTCTTATCCCAGTAATAGCACTAGCCGCAGTTATAGCATTCACGCTTTCATTATACATTTCATCCACAGAAGATCCATGCGCTGACTCAGATACCTATGGAGAGTATCAGGCATGTCAGTTTCTAGAGAGGGCTGAGGAAAGATGCGAGAGCCTTAAGGGAACTGATATCTATACTAAGTGCATTGTAGGCGGGAACTAGCTATTCAAGCAGCCATTCATGTAGGTGATGGTCCTCCATCCATTCTAGTATCATAAACTGTATAAAGTTAATATCCCCATTCCAAGCTCTGTACTCTTTAGTAGGTGCTGCTACTATAAGGTTTTGCGGAAGAAACATCGTAAGACCCATATGCTGAAACTGCAATCCATTTGCCTTAGAATCTCTCCATACAGTAAACGAACAGTCATCAATAAAACAATGATGTTGTTTAATCTGATTGTTGGATAAGTTACCTGACTTATACGGCTCAGACATTTCTAGAGATCAAACATCCACTCATACATATGATGTTCTGTCATCCAATCCTGTACTTGCATTAACAAAGTACTAAGCCTGCCATCGTGACCTATAAACTCTCCTCTATCACCAGTTTCTAAATAGCTCTCCAGTATCTCAGTATCATACCAACCCATATGATTTATAATCATTGTCTGTTGTTCAGTATTACGCTGGACAGTATACCAGCAATCTTCAATCCAACATGAGTAGCGTTTAGCATTTGGATCCTTGCGCTGTAGTTCTTGCCAATGGATTTCTACCTTTGATTGCATAGCAGCATCTATCCTCTTAGCTAAGTCAATCCCGAATGGCGTAGTATAAGGAACCTCTTGTGGGATAATCGGTTGATTAGCCTCAATCCCCTCCATCATTCTTTTTATGATCTCAGGAGTTAAAGGTCCAGGTAGAGGAGTCTGCGTCATAGTAGAATGATGGAGAAAATCAGTAGGAATCTGTAAGGCTTTAAGTGCATCTATCTCTCGCTCCTTAGCCCAAAGCATAGCCTCCAGCCTTTTAGTTTTCTCCTGATCTTCTACAGGCCATATTCTATTAGGGAGACTATCATAGTTAAACGACATTAGCAGCACTCCTCTTACCATGTCTGCTTATGAAGTAGTTCTTTTGAGTAAGGGTTTTCTTAGCTTCCTTCCAGTCCTTCTCATTTAGAACAAGAGGAAATTGTTGACCTGGCATTAGTACACTAACAGCACCTAGGTCTGAGTCGATAGTTATCCGGATGATATCGCTACGCATTGAGAGCCTCCATCACTTCACTGAATGGTTTACAAGGAACATGAACCATTTCAGAAAACCAGAGATTGTGTATCTTCTCAGACCACTTAGCTGATGATGTAGACCACCATACTATCTCCCCTTTCTTTGTACCATTAGGTTGATCCTTCTTCATGATAGTTAGAATAAGAAAATCATCTGATGGTTCGTTGTAGTCCTCGCCACGATGAATCCAGCCAAAGACTGTATAGCCATAGGCTTCATCAATGCCACGATCCCACACTACTTCAAGTCCTTCAGGCAGCGGGATTTTACCTTCTCTTACTATCATCTATCAGTTTATCCTTTCCTGATACTGGTGATTCACCGCAGACGCATATGTGATACTTCCATCCACGAGGGTTATGCCAAGGCGCTTGAGAGCAGATATGGATTACATCCGTTCTATCACCTTTCTTGCACCATCTAACTCTACATGGGAGATGAACTCGTAAGCTCATGATACCTCATCACCACATCTACAGACATGCTTAGTTCCAGGAACCTCTACTATATGATCTCTATCATGTCTGCACTGATGACGTGTATGAGGATACTTGTAGGTTATCCATTTGTGTCCGCATACACTGTGATCCTCTTTGATATCATGTGATGGCATCTA
>SDBT01006446.1_pt1 | contig 19473 bp, 39 predicted proteins | sample 2277101 | NCBI WGS metagenome assembly SDBT01 (sample SAMN10404973, study PRJNA504765) | marine sediment metagenome | isolation source: marine sediment core GS10_PC15, 103 cmbsf | place: Arctic Ocean: Southern Knipovich Ridge | collected 2010 | reverse complement strand
GGGATCTTGACCTCACGAATGGCGATCTGACGCTGGTCACAGGTACCGATCGCATGAAACAACAGATCGAGATCCGATTGCGCATGTTCTTGGGCGAGTGGTTCTTGGATGCGCGTTCGGGAATGCCCTATTTCCAAGGCATATTTGCAAAGCCCTTCGATGCGTCCTTCACATCGTTGAAAATCCGCCAGGCCGTGGTAGGCGTGGCAAGCATCGTGGACGTTACGAATATGGATCTTGATCTGAACAACACCACACGCGCGCTATCCGTGAGTTTCGCCGCAATTGCGGATACGGGCGCAGAGATAGTATTTGAAGGGTTCAAACTGCCATGACATTTGGAGTGATATCGACGGGCTTTAATGCCAAAACGACCGACGACATCTTGACCGAGATGAAGGCCGCGATCAAAACAGAGCTAGGCGCGGAAACGAACACCGAAGAAGATGCGATCATGGGCGTGCTCTTGGGCATCGTTGCGGACAAGGTTGGTGAAGTGTGGGAGGTCGGCAACGATTCCTATGACGCCGCATATCCGGATAATGCCACGAAGGCCCAGCTCGACGGGGTGTCGTCCATCACGGGTACCGTGCGCGGGCCTGCAACCAAGAGTACGGTCGCGGTGACGTTGAATCTTGACGCCGGGAAAACGGCCACGGCCGGATCGCTGGCCAGTGTATCGGGTAATTCGACGGCGATTTTTGTGCTCCTGGCCGACGTTACAAACGGCGGTGGGGCGCCTGCCGATATAGCCGGCACCATGGAGGCGCAGACCGCTGGCGCCGTGGTGGCCAACTCCGGGACCCTGACGGTCATCGACACCCCAATTGCGGGCTGGAACACGATCACAAACGCCCTTGATGCCGTGGTCGGCAACGAAGTCGATACCGATGCAGAGCTACGAACGCGTCGAGAGGATGAGCTTGACGGCATAGGCGCGGGCACGGTGGACACGATCCGAGCCAAGCTTGCGGCGGCCACGGGGGTCACAGCTTCCGCCGTCTTTGAGAATTTCACGAACGCAGTAGACGGCTTCGGCCTGCCGGCGCACTCCATTCAGGCCATTGCCTTGGGTGGTACCGATACGGTTGTTGCACAAACCATTTGGGACGCCAAGAGCCAGGGCATTGAAACATTCGGTGCGACCACGGGAACGGCCACCGACAGCGAGGGTGTGTCGCGGTCCATTGACTTTGAACGACCCACCGCGATTCTTATCTACGTTGAGATCACGGTGGACACTGATTCCGATTACCCGTCCGACGGTGACGCTCAGATTAAGGCGGCGATGGTCGCATTCGGGGACGCCCTGGGTATGGGCGTTGATGTCATCGCGGAACGCGTCAAGTGTTTGGCCTTCGATATCCCGGGGGTGACCGATGTTACGGCGTTCGAGATCGACGTTGTGACGCCCACCACAACCGATGTCAACATTGTGATTGCCCGTGACGAGCTCGCGGACTTTGACACATCTCAGATCACGGTTGTGTCATGAGCATAACCGAGGTTCTAAATCACGCGCAGCAGGCCAAGGACAATCTCTTGCAGCAATTCAAAGGTAAGGCCAATATCGAAGGCTTTATTGATGCCGTGATCGTACAGATCCAAGAGTTGGAAGTTGCGCTTGTGGATCTCGATACCGAACGCCGATTGTCGACGGCCATCGGTACGCAGCTCGACAATTTGGGAACGATCATCAAGCGTTTGCGGGGGGCGCTCGGAGATGAAAACTATCGCGCCGTGCTTCGTGCGCGCATCCGGGCCAACAGATCAGAAGGTCTGCCTGAAGATATCTTGGCCGTGGCGCGGTTGTTGGTCGACGATGTAAACACGCTCGAATATCTGGAATTTTTCCCCGCGTCCTTTCTACTTCGGGTCAACGATGCCCTGACCATCGGCACCGCCGCGATGATTGCGGAGTTGAGTGTCGCCAGGGCCGGCGGCGTCGGCGGTTCGTTTGAGTATACTTTGTCGGCCGACGCTGTTACGTTCACTTTTGCAAGCGGCGACACGAACGAGGCAAGCGCCACACAAGGCATGGGCAACGATGCCGCAACAACGGGCGGCAAGTTTGCCGACGTGGAGGTTTTAAGCTAATGCCAGCACAGCCAACAGACGTACCGAGATGGGCCACCGACGGCGGCGCCACCGTCAATCCTGCGGCCGGTGAAAAAGATACGGGCTGGGTTGTCGATAACAAACCCCCCGCCCGGAAAATGAATTGGCTGTTCAACACGATCTACGATTGGGTTTTGTATCTTCAAAACCCAGTGGGCACCGGGGCCGGCGCAGGTGTCGATGCCACGGGCGGGCCTACTGACGGCCTGGGACTTAAGGGCACGGGAGGCGGCACGAATGGCGGCGGAACATCCGGCGTCGCTGTCGGCACAGGTACAGGCGCAAAAGGCCTGGCTGTTGATGGCCATGGCATGGTCGCCGAGTCGGATACGACGGCACCCGCCAAAGCGGCTTTGCGTGTCGTTCCTCAAAACGCCGATCCTGTAACGGCGCCGGCACAGGGAGACTCCTACGTCAACACTGTCGACGGCACCTTGACCGTGTATGACGGTTTTCAATGGCGGCGCATGCTCAGCGTGGCGTATCGAAACATCACTACCCCCGCAACGATCGCCCCCGCGGCCACTACAGAAAACGCATTCGCAGAAGAGTTTCGCGTTGACGCAAATACGTTGCGGTCGGGCACGGTTATTAAGATAGCAACAAGCGGCACGGGCAATTACGGAGATGCCAACACAGCAACATTACGAATCCACCTGAGCCCTGCGGGCTCCCCGCTGACGGGGGCTTTGTTTACCTTGGTTCTTGGCGCGGCTGATGCGGGCATCTTTGATTGGACAACAGACACGGATCTTATTATCCGAGCAGACCCAGGCGCGTCGGTAACGATCGCCACACGCAGTAGAGGCTACATCGAAAAAACGAGCGGCATTGCTGGACAAGACACCTTGATTGAGACATCAGACATTCTAGGGTTCCCGACCAATGCCGATCTTGATATCGAGGTGTCGATACAATTCTCGTCCGCCCATGTGTCTAATGACGCCACGCTACACAATTTCAAAGTCGAAAAAGCATAGGAGCTATCATGAAAGCATTACTTACCCTCGCACTATTGCTGCCCATCGCGGCGCAAGCCCAAGAGATTGAAAACACCAAGCCCTCAAGCGGGATCACGACCGTTGCCTTGGATGCGTCGGTGGGGTTGCGCACGTTCACGATCGCAAAGAACCGTCGCTATTCCCACCTACGCATAGGCTTGCTCTACGTGAAGGGTGGTGGGGCTTCAGCGACGACGTTGACGGTCACATGCAACGGCACCATGGACAAGGGCGTGTCACCGTTACCCATTACATCCACGGCCATCTCAGCGGGCGTGGGGACAGTATCGGCCTACAGCGATTCTATCCCGGTTAGCGTGTCAAGCAACTGGCCGCTTGGCTACGATCTACGAGGTTACGATACCTTCAGTTGCATCGTAGGCGGCACCGGGGCGACGTCTACCCACACGATCACCGTGCAGCTATCGGTTACGGCGGGGCTTTAGCATGCGGATCGTATTGATAGTCGTCCTCTTGGCGTTGATCCCCGTGGCCGCGTACACGCATCAGGATCGTATCCTCGAGCTTGTGCATTCCGCGGTGTCGACACTGCACCTTAACGACAACGTGAAGATTCAAATGGGAGATTCGCGAGACGCCGAAATGTATTTCGACGGGACGGATCTTGTAATCGATCCGGATGCCGTTGGTTCAGGAGTACTTGCCGTTGGCGGCGCAATAACGAGCGACGTCGCATCCGGTAGCGAAGCGTTGATCTTGGTTGGCGGCGCAAAGATACAAATGCGAAGCGGGGGAACGGACAGCACGGTCATTGAATCCCCTGGCGCAAATAGGATTGACATCGGCAACTCGGCTAGTGGCCAGGTGTTTCTTGGCGCATCGGGTGGCGCTGTCCAGGTGAGCACTGCGTTTACAGTGACTTCGACCTCAGCTCTCCAAGGGGCGGTGACGAGCAGCGTGACCTCGGGCAATGAAGCGCTCATTCTGGTTGGCGGCGCCGAGCTACAGTACCGGTCCGGGGGGACGACCACAACTTCAACATGGTCGTCTGGGGTCAACACCGTAAACATAAGCGCCACGGGCGGCACCGTCGTCATAGGAGACGCGGCAACTGTGGCCGGGATACTGACCATCACAAGCGGCAATCTGTCTCTGACTGAAACAACTATACCGACCCCGGTTGCGGGTGTGGCCACGCTCTGGTCTGGCGCCGATGACACATTTAACTTCATTGATGGATCTGGCGTTAACCACATCATCGGCGGCACTGCTTCGGTGATGACATTCACGCACGAAACGTCGCCAAGTGGTGTTCATTACATGGGTGGATATTACGACGCGTCCGCAGCTGATGCCAATCTTACGGATGGATCACTTACTGTCAATCTTGGCACCGCTGCCAGTGGTGCGCGAAGCGCGCACGCCTTTCTAGTCGCCGCGGCTGCCGGCACAGTGGACGCCGGCACAGTCAGCATAGTAGTTTCAGGGACCTCGATTACCGACCTAGGCGTTCGGACCCCGGCCGACTCGGAGGTGCTAGTTTCTTCGATCGTCACGATGTCAACGGATCAATATTTTGAGACAAGTTTGAAGTGGCTCGGCCAAGTCGTTTACACACTCACCCCCGCCGGTGCGACGACGTTCGCCGCAGACTTTAATTGGGGATACGCCAAATACCATGATCACGGAAATCAAGATTTCCTTGTCTCTCGTTTGGATTGCGGATGGCAAGGCTCGGCCACGGACACGGGAGTTGACATAGAGCTTTTATTTCACACGGCCACAGGTTGGACATATTCGGCCGCCGCCTTCGTGCCCGGCAATGGGGCCATTGCTTCATGTATCGGCGATCTGGACACGGACTGCAAAAGTATATCTGGAGACGATAATTCATGGAGAAAAGATGGTCTGTCGTCGGCCGTTACAGGTGCGTTGGCCGAAGGGATCCTGATGCGCGTGACCCAAGGCACAAACAATTCTATCGATTCGCTGCTATGCAGTGTCGGCATCGTACTCTAACCAAAAGGATCTGAAAATGATAAAAGCACACCTAATCACAGCAGCGACAGCGCTGTCTCTGGGCATCAGCGGCACTTTGGCGGTCAACGGAATCACGGAGGTCAACGCGGCCGTGTCCACGAAAACCGCGTCAGCATGCATGAGGGACGTGCCGAACGACAACGCGGTGCTGGTGGCAATCATGACCCGGGTCAGCCAATCTCTGTGTCCGAAGCTGGAGAGTGAAGCCGGTGCCAACGAGGGCGATTGCGTATTCGGCGCTGGCACGGAGGTCTCCATCTCGAAGAAGGTGGACACCACAACCGTCTGCGCATCGCACCCTTTTCCGGTGACCATCGTGTACGGGGCACCACAGTAGGAGCAACGTCATGGAGATAGAAGTTTTTGCGACACGTATTCTTGGGTCACTCGTAGTGGTGGCGATCCTCGCATTCGCGAAGGTGACCATCAAGCACTCGAACAAGCTGACGTTGCTTGGTGCGAAAATGGACAGCATAGAGGAAAAGGTCCACGACATACGCGACTGGATCAAAGTCATTTACGAGAATTCCAATAAGGACCCTCGCCCGTGAAACGAAAGCGGACCAAATACCTCGTGATCCACTGCGCCGACACCCCCAACGGCAGCACGCTCTACGGCATCGAGGACGTGCGGAGGTGGCACAAGGCTCGAGGTTTCACGGACGTCGGCTATCATCAAGTCATTCATGTTGATGGATCTCACCACCAAGGGCGAGAGGACGACGAGAAGGGCGCACACTGCTGGGGCATTAATGGTGTGTCCGTGGGTATTTGCCTGATGGGTAAGGACGAATTCACCCTGCACCAATGGCAGACGCTGGCGGGTCTATTCCTGTACTATCGTGAGAAATACCCGGGCATCAAAGTGATAGGCCACAGAGACAAAGACTATAGAATTTTCAACCGGAAGACATGCCCAGGTTTTGGAGTAGGCGAATGGCTGGCAGGGGGCACGAGCGCCTTGGCCGGACACTTAATTTAGTCGGTTCCAGACCCCGCCCTAACCGGGGCGACTGCGCGAAGGGCGATGTGACGTCGTCCTGCCGGCACCCAACGAGGAATTATGAAAACATCAGGTGATATCAAATATCGGAGACTCCGCAGCGGAGGCTACAAACTGGTCGAGGATTGGTGGGTCGACACCGGTGTCACAGACAGCGCGGCGCGCATCGTCACAGAACGTGCCCGAGTGCTCGTTGAACTAGACACCGGCGGCCGGATGCACATCCGATCCGGCTATCGATGGGACGGCCCGAGCGGTCCGATCAAATTCTTCGCGTCGCTCATGCCCAGCGGGATGCGTCTAAAATACCTGGCCAACATCATGATCGCCAGCCTGGCTCACGACGCGTGGCACCAGCTCATGCGCGAACGTAAGCTGCCGTTGTCGATGAGGAAAACAGGGGACAAGATGTATCGCTCGCTGGCCAAGAAATCCGGCGCTTGGTGGTTCAGGAGGAATCTCGATTATTGGGGGCTTCGTATCGGTGGGCGTAGCGCCGCGGTGCCACAGACCGACGATGAGTCGATCGTTTACACCGCGGTCTAGAAGTAGTTTTCGCGAATAAAATTTGTCATGAAGGCGTTGACGTAATCGCCTAGGTTCCTGGCGACCGCGGGCTTGTCGCTAGCGTATTTCAGGGCTGCAGCGGGCACGACCACCGTGTATGATACGTCCCCGCTCTCATCATCCTGACTGGCCCGGACGGTCGGCTGCCATTTTTTCAACTCATCCTTGGCGGCCAGTAGTTCCGATTGGACCCCGCGCAGCCTGTCCAATCTGCGGTTGAAGTTATCTAGATACAGATCGGCCCTCCAGCGCAATTCCGATATTGTGGCAGCCGCAGACCTTTTCTTGTTTCGACCGTAGCGCTTGCTCATGTGGTCGGCCCGGCGATTGTGCTGTCAAACTCAACCTGAGCCGTCTCCAGAGCATGTTTGTACAGCCCGCCGTCCTCTCTCTCGTCCGGGTTGCCGTTTTCGTCCATCGCTGCCTCAGCCAAACCGTTGAGCGTCTCGAGTTGCGATGCCGTGTAGCCCTCTGTGTTGTCCAATGTAAAATACATGATGTCTCCCGTGGTTAGTTGATGTCAAAAAATGTGAAGGACTTCGGCGTTTTCGATCACGGTCTCTTGCCCGTCGTTACCCTCGCAGCTACTCGTCCCGCCGACCAGGTAGACATGCATCCCCTCGCGCTCTCGGTACATCTCCAGGGACGCCACGTCTCCAGCGATGTCCGTGACGTCCCAGCCGTCGTACCCAATGCATAGTGCGCTCGTTCCGTCCAAGATCTCGTCGGTGACTACGCCGTCGTCCCAAACCCTTGATGGGGGCACGGAGTCGCCTACTGCGTATCTGCATGCGTCGATGCGCACACCGTAGTGGCTGATCCCCTTTGCTGCGTCTAGGATGGCTGTAGTTTCGGTGTCCGTAATCATGAGATGACCCTTGTTTGTCGTCTACCTCTATTATACACCACCGCGTATAATAGTCAACAACAATCGACATGGCTATTCGTTTTTTTGGGTCGCCCCGGGCGCGGTGACCGAGCGTCGATCTCGGCCCGGATATCAGGGTGCTTGGCTATCAAGCTCTGCATCGTGCTGATAGCCACGCCCAGAGCGACAGCCGCGCGTGTCTGCCTCCACCCCGATTGTTCGAGCGCACGCCGTACCAGAAACGCCTCGTCCCCATAGTGGCGGCATCGCATATCGTCAATGGTCTCCATTGTGCTCCTTATATACGCCGTCCGGCATATTGTCTAGCGGTCGGCCGCCTAGAAGCTACTCCAGCGACGCGCGGATGAAGCAATTTTTCGCCTCGAGCAATCTTCGCAATCCGGCCGTGTGTTCCGCCGACGATGGTATTGTCTTCGCCATCAACTGGGCAATCTTACCAAATGGTCTGGACACATTTTGGAGCGCATCCGGCAAATGTTCGTACTCGAAAAACTTCAGCATTATGATGGTTGACGGGTGCAGTGAAATACCAGTTTCATTATTTTCTTCATTCATGAAATCTCCATTTGTTCAGGCGCCGAAATGACGCCAACCTCGTGTAGGTGGGCCGCCGTGTCCGCTGCGTATGTGCGAATCACATCCCGCACGGATCCGACCTCTGCTCTGTCCCTGGTCTGAATCCCGTCGTATTCTCGGATCGCGGCTCTCTCCCGGTAGTCGTCGCAGATTTCGCAGGGGCAGGTCATCTGCCGTGCTTCAACAATGTTGCGGTCCCTGCCTCGGCGAATATGACGGCGACGGTTGTCATTTTCTCCCCACGGCGGAAACGTTCATCATCGCGCGCACGGACTGGCGAACCTGGGACGGCAGCTCTGCAATTTCCTGGAGCAGCTCAAATTTGGCGACACTCGCCTCGATTCTCTCGGCTGCTGATTCTACTCGCATCGCCAAATCACGCAGCTCCTGGTTAGCGCTGGGGTCAGCAGGAAGAGAGCCCCGGAACAAGGGGTCCTTGGCCATACCCGACAGATACTCCGCTGCGTAATCGTGCGAAATGTTTGGTTTGCTGGGCAGTGGGCTCATCGATCTTCGTCCTCTCTGGGCTCAATCCCAGACGATTCGCCGCACACACAATTCTCGTCCAACGTCCAATGCATAAGCGCCGCACCCACCGAGAGTCCGATGCACAGCATCAATATCGAAAATAATCCGCTAAACGTGTTTTGACTCATCGATCCCATCCTCTCTGGTTTTCATCGCATCGGCAATCCACTGGGGTCGTGTGCAGTCACAATACCCCTGATCCAAGACCAACCCCGTTTTGCATTCGAGACACCGCCCCATTCCGTCGGATCGGGCCCTCCGTTCGCCACATTTCGAACAATACCATGAGCCAATCAATGCTGGACATCTAGAATCGCACGTCACCGCCTCCATCAGCCCGCGCACCATAGCGATCAACTCGGGCATGGCGGTGCGGGCGGAAGAGATGAACTTGCTATTGTCCGATGACCGCGGGCCGTTGCCTGTCTGGCATGCAAGTACTGCATGTTCTGGTCGAGGATGCTTCCCCCTCGTGTGGATATGCCCAGGACACCACACGCCAGCTACATCACCCTGGCCGTAGCTCAGATATTTTCTGTATGCCTCGCCTGGGTCTCCATCCATTTCTAGCGTGCAAGTCTCCCACGGCCCCTCTGTCGCCGCGTCGCATATGGCCTGCCACTCGTCGAGCTTTTCGGTTGGGGTTTTCATGGGTGCTCCTTCAATTCCGAGGCGATCTTTTGGTCGCGGGTGCAGTCGCATGGGAGCCATCCTGGGCTCGTGACGGTGTCACAGTCAGCATCATGTGGCACTAAATCTTTCAGCCCCTCGATCTGCGCATCCCTCTCTCGCACCATGGCGATCAGCTCGGGCACGACCAAGGCGGCAGCGAGGTACGGCCCAGGGTTGGAGCGGAGTCCGCGCCTTACTTTGCCGTGCAGAGCTTGTATTTCGTCGAGTTTTTCGGTTGGGGTTTTCATGGAGTCGCCCCCTTCAGCGTCGCAAGTTTGCATCCGGGAACGTGCCCTTTGCGCGGTCGATTCAAACAGACTGGGCATACAACTTGCCCTGTAAAATTGTCCCGGGCGACCCATTCTAACGTGCCCAACACCTCTCGCATCTCGTCGTTTTCGACCTGTAGCTTTTCGATGAGTTCCCCCAAATCGTGCCAATCGCCACACGTGCAGGCGCGAACGGGGCGGTCTTTTCCGTGTGACATCATGGCGCCCTCAGCGCCGCGGCGAGATCGCAATCTTCCCGGCATAACTTTGAAATACGTTGGCCACAGCCTTGGCAGATTGGCTCGCTCCAGCAATTGGTGCAGTGCCCATCCTCATGGCTGCTGTGTTGATACTTCTCCAGCAGCCCCCGCAACTTCACGTTCTCGGCTTTGAGGACCCCCAACCCCTCGCACGCGCAGCCGTACCCCATAATAGGTTGCCCACCACAATCTATATTATGCAAAATCACGGTCCCACCTCGCCCGGTTCGACGAGCTCGAATGTGAGGGCCCAGCAGAATGGGTTAGTGTCGATACCCTTGCCCTTAGTGGCGTAGATTGACTCCCAGTAGTTGAGGAAAGCCGACCTGGCAGACTCTAGGCATATATCCGAGGCAGTCAGCGCGTGGGTGTTTGTGCCAGGGTCTCCTATGCGGCTCCAGTCCATAGACCATCCTGGGTGGTTATGCTGGTACCCTGTGACCCCGTCCTTACTAGTGGCGCCCTCCGCTATCGAGTCCGACTCACTGATCTCGAACAACCCCCTCAACTGCTCGACTCGCACGTCAGTGAGTCGGACGCGGACCCGTGCATGCTCGTCGAACATGTCCATGCGACGGCCCTCAGCGTACAGGTTCACGACCAGCACGTCCCTGATTTTCCCCCATGGGCAACGCAGAACGCGCTCAATACCCCAACCGCCCACGACGGAACCCTCTCGGTACAACCCAAATTCGCCAGGTTCGTACGCCGTGATACCCGGCTCCCACGGTGATACAATGACCGGCGCTCCGGATTTCGGCTGCTCGTCCACCGGCCGCCGAGTCTGCGTCTTGCTCCCGTCGAGCACCTTGGGCATCTCGGCGGCGTTGAATGAGATTGATTGTTTCACGTGGCACACACCTTGGGAAATTCCAGCCATTCGCGGCCGTCGAGGGTGCGCCCGGTTTGCTGCTTCCCCCATTGTTTGAAATGAAATGGTACACCAGCACTACCGCACTGTTCCCGTAGATACCTCGCCCATTCAGAATTCATACGCCGTGCTCCCGGGCCGGACTCGCCGCCGGCGATGACCCAGTTAACAGAGGGCGCGCCGTCCGGTCGGATCAGCCCCATCCCGGTGTCGACCGCTCCGGTGAGGTAGTTGTACGGCCCCTCGGGCGTGTCCGCTGTTAGGTCCACCGGCCCCAGCAAGGGCTCGGCGCTCACAAAACGAACCGCGGCAGGGGTCTGGAGCAACAGCGGCACGCGCTCGTCGGCCGCCTCTTGGTTTTCAACGCTGACGCCCAGCCAAACGTTAGGAAGGGGCCAGGGGCCAACCGGCTTGTCGTACGATGCAAAATTGTTGAATTGACGAGTCATCAAAAGATGTAGTCTCTGCATGAGTTCAGCGGCGCGGCGCGGTCGTTTCGTCAACACCTGATACGTGTGCCAATGCGCCTGTGCCATTTGTGCGAACACTAGGGCGATCGACTCGTCAGAAACTGACTCATGGAATAGATCCGCCATCGAGCACACGAACACCATACGGGTCTTTCGCCACTTGAGCGGCTGGGCCAGCACTTCAGGCACCAGCCGCGTTTTGCCGGTCCATCGTGGCCCCTTATCCGTCTTGCGCGTCAGGCCGCCATAACGCTCCGCCGTGTGCGGCATGTGCGCCAACCGGTAGGCCATCCTCTCCGCGTAGCAGTTCTCGCACCCGGCACTGACGCGCGAGCATCCAATGATGGGATTCCAAGTTTTGTCGGTCCAGTTGATATTCGTCATCTCATCCCCCTAAAACGGCACGTCTTCGTCCATGGGCGGCGGGCCGTAATCATGATCGACAGGCGGACGCCCGGCCGAGTCCGGCCCATTGTTGGCCGACGGGGCGAGAAAGTCCTCGACCTGCAAATAGCCTTTCTCGTTGAGCGTGAAATTCGCACGGCCCGTCTTGCTTTCAACGTCCCATGGCTCAGGCGGATCGCGGAAATCGAGACCAATGCACGTCAAAAATTCATTGAGTTTCCATAGCGCTTTGTCGACGTAAACGAAATTCTCGTAGACCGTAACGTCTCTGCCGTCCGCCACGGCAGTCTTCAATCTGACGGTCAACCCCTCATTGCCAGATTTGAACGTCTTCTCTTCAACGTGGTCGACGATGAAAGGATATTCGCCTGGCTCGGAATTGCCGCCTCCGCCTGCCGTGTCTGCATCTCTGTTGTATCCCAATGGCATCTTAATTCTCCCCTTCTACGTTCGCGCGTGACATGAGCCATCCGAGCAGTTGTTCAAGTTTCGACTTCCCAATTTTGTGTAATGAAACCTTAGTGATTTTACCGCCAAGTCTCTTTGCCACTACTTCCCTGTCCGAGTCCGATGCTGACTTGAGGGCGGATGCCGCCTGGTCTACGAGGGCGCCAACGCGGTCCTCTGACGACACGGCCGCGTACTCATCCCAACTCAGCAAAATGCGCTCCGGCATCTCATACCCGGTGCGGCTTTTGGCATCGAGTCCGGGGCCGCCCTCGAATATAATCCAGCGCTCCGACCCTATGGCGCGCGCCTTACCCACCTTCTCTTCCTTTTCAATCGTCGCCCGAACATGGCGGGACGCGTAGCCAACTTGATCCGCCCACCCGCAGAGTAATGACCATGTGTGTTTGTTGACCTCGCCGCCCCATTTATAGAAATCAGATCCAAGCGCGTTGCCTTGTCGGTGCAAGCCCACGTGGGATAGGATGATAACGCCCATGCCGCGCTTCTGCTGCAACTGGTCGAGCAGCTTGAGTAACGCGCGCATTTCTTGAGCCGTCGCCTTGTCACCCTTGCCAAATGAGTTGAACCCCTCTGCCCCTTTGACCGTGTTCCACACGCCACTGAAGTCTCTGTTGCATACCATCTCCGCACACAGATGCTCGGCGCCGTTAAGCGTGTCGACCACAACCCATTCGAAGCTGTGCTTTTGATCACGGAGCACGGTTAGAGATTCGATAACGTCACTCCAGCTACGGCATTTACCATCGGTGGGCAACTTCGGAATGTCGACACCAAGTGCCCCGTCTTCGGTAGCCACAAGAATTGCGTTCGGTGCGGACGCGCCGAATGTGGTCTTGCCGATACCCGGCTCGCCCATGAGAATGATCCGGGGTTTTGGTTTTTGCGGTGCCCGCCTGACGTTCAGGTCGAAGCGGGTATTGGGTTCAGATAGGGCAATCGCTGATGTTGTCATTGGTAGCCTCCTTGGTATTGTTGCCGGATAATTCCGGGTGGCTGGTTTTGAGTTGTACGAAACGTTCGCTGTCGAGTGATTCGGTCCCGCCGCAGACGTCCAGATACGGGCACATCCCGTACCGGGCCGAACACGCGGAGTCATTTCGTGGATACGTTCCTGAGTAATTGTCGATCTCGGCAGCCGTCTCGCTCAGTTCTTCAATCGCCTGCTTGTGCTGGTCGGCGGTCCGGTGCACCTCACGGCGCACGAGATATTCATCTGGGTCTGCTATCATCTGGCAATAGAGTCTCTCTTCGAATTCATCGAGCGTCTCCATCACCGCTGCCTTGCGCTCCGCAAATTGCTCGTCTGTTTCGCTTTTACGCTTGGCCACTTTCGTTTTCATTTTCGGCTTGCTTTGTGACGATGGTTTGAGCACCACGTCGTAGATTATCGACGGCGTCTCGTCGTGCCGTTGCGAGAGATCGTAAAGGTAGGCATCTAGTTGTGAGTCGAACGCCAGACGCCGCCAATAATCGGTTCCGACATTGTCGACCTCGTCACTGGTTGTCTTATGCTCTACGAGGTAGATGCGCCCGTCTTTGTATCGCCATACCGCGTCGCGCTTGCCCGCGAGGCGCGCGCCATTGGGCAGCTCGGTTTCGAATTCGCCCTCTGTCTCGATGCACTCCCAGTCGGCGCGCGTGTCCTCCCATCGCCAGTAGTAGGCGCGGAGCATGGCGCGAGTTCGGGCGAGTTCTACTCGGCCCTTGTCCGTTCCCCACCACTCTTCGGCGTCAGTTGTTATCATGGCAAGAGCGGCGTAAATCGACAACCCCTCACCGAACGCCTCAAGCCCGTTATGAAATCCGGTGCCCACGTGGAGAGCCTTACCCTTACCCGCCGGCCGCACGTTGTCGCGGTATCTGTACCGGTACAATCTGCGGCAATTGCGCCACGTGCGGATCGATGAAACCGTGTGAGCGGCGCTCAGCATGACTCGCCGCCCTCGTAGTCCATCACCCGGCAGACAGCGTTCTCGACCAAGCGGTGTTCGACCGAGTTTAGATCGTCCTCTATGATGTACGTCCCGGTCAGGTCGGAGCCAAGCAGATAACCGATCCATTCGAATTCCGCCTCCGACGGCACACCCTCGGTCCGCGGACCTCCCGGCTCCGGTGGAGTGTAGTTGATACCGCCGACCACGATCTCACGACCTTTGCCGTGGACGATGGCCCTGCAAAATATCGGGCGTTTGTCTTTAGCGATCAAGGACTCGACAAAAGCGACGGCAGGGTCGCGGCGCAGATTGCCTATTGAGCTGGCCACGCCCTCAGTTGATTTTTCAGTGTTGGTTCTCATTTAGTTGCCTCGTCGTTGCTTTTGGTGTGTTCGAAATATTGCCCGCCTCGATGCTCTTCTTTTTTGCAATCCGTGCACCGAAATTTTCCGATAAACCAAGTTTTCGGGCACCCATTGATATGCTTGTACTTGTGTGGCGCACCGTTGAGGCAATCAGCGGGTCTGGCGTCGTACTCCTCAATGTAAGAGCCTTGTAGCCTATATGATTTCCCGCATTCCGTGCATTCCTCGTTCCATATTTCATCCTGGTCAAACCCCTCGTCATTGCAAAACTCCTGGGGCGCGCCGCAATACGGGCATTCGTGGTTCGTCATCGTGCTGCACCCCACTTGGCGATCTCGTGGAAATTCCAGCCGGCCAGGAACGCGCCAAATAAAATCGCTGCTTTGCCATATGGAAACGGCCGCACCAAAGCGACGGCAGGGTTCAAGGGCAGTCCCCCCGCCGTCGCGCCGGGTCCACCACGGGAAGGGATTTCCCCGGCATCTTCGGTCTCGTCGTAAGCACCCGTCGTGCCGTCAGTCAACATTTTCTCGTCGGTGCACCCTGCTCCGAACTTCCGATCCAATTTCTCAATCTTGTAATTCATTACCGCTCCCGTGGTGTTTTGTTGTGTTCCCAGTCTACATCCTATTGTACGCCGCCGTCAATAGCAAAAGTACATTTGGTTGTATTTTTTGCCGTGCGCTCTATATATATGATGCACGACGGACAGCCCGCGCGATCGTCGCGAAACTCCCTGCTTGACAAACATGCACAATCGAATGTAGACTCTGCCGCATGGACACAAACTTAATAGGATCTCGAGTCTACAAGATCCGGCGCGAGTCGACAGACTGGTCGCAGGCTGCGTTGGCCGAAGTGGCCGGCCTACATGTCAACACCATCAACAATTTGGAGGCCGGGCGTTTGCCCAACGTCTCTCTCGTCACGCTGGAGCAGGTTGCTCTCGCCTTAGGGGTCGATCTCTCTGACCTACTGGACGGCGTGTCATGAGCGGCAATCAAAACATGCGAACGCCCAAGTGGGTTTTTGAGGCGATACAAACGGAGCTGGGTATAGAATTCACCCTCGACGCTGCGGCCGACGATCTCAATGCGATGTGTGAGTGGAGGTACACCAAAGATCGGTCCGGCCTAGCCAACGCGTGGTCTAGCGGGTGGTCGTGGTGCAACCCGCCTTTCTCTGAGTTCACCAAATGGATCGCATGGGCGTGGACCGAGTGGGCCAAGCACGGTAGATCGTCTGTGCTGCTAGGCCCGGCGGGCTGTTCCCAATCATGGTTCCACGAGCACGCTAAGGGGGGTACAGTCTACGTCCCCGACTGCCGCATCAACTACCTGATGCCGGACGGAAAACCAACGACGGCCGCCGACCGCGATACAATGATCTACGCGTTCGGCGACCAGTTCGCCAACACTGCGGCATCTGGCTGGCGCGTGCTGCCGTTCCCGTTGAAGAAATACCGATCCGAGAAACCAGGGGACAGATTGTGATGGGCGAAAAACTACAGAGAGATGCGGAAACCGAAAAGCTCGACGAATGGGAGGCTATTTGTGACGCTGCGACCGAGTGGTGGCGCCTGGAGCCGGATAATGACTTTATGATTCGGGGGCATCAGGGGCCGATACTAGAATCGTACGGAGATAGGGCGATGTTTGTGCTCCCGGCCGATGCTGTTTTCACCGTAACCGCCCGCACCGCCATGCCCGAGTTGATTACCATGGTGCGCGGGCTGATGGAATTGGTTCCTTGTGACGATGATTGTCTGTCACTTTTAACCAATCAATCCCCACGTCGTGATTGCAACTGCACCCGTGGCCAGAGGATCGCCAAATCGTTGAAGGAGACAACATGAAAACCCCCACCGCAAAGCTCGACGCCTGGCAGGCTGTTTGTGACGCGGCGACGTCTGGTAAATGGATCACGTATTTCGATTACAAGAAAGAAAGCCGGGAGGGACTGACCACGGTAGCGATGACCGCAATAGGCCATCGTGTGATGACAGACTATGACGGGGGAGTGCGACCATCTGCCGACCTGAAGTTGTGCGCCACCGCCCGCACCGCCATGCCCGAGTTGATCGCCATGGTGCGAGAGAGGGACGCGCAGATTGAGGGGTTGAAGGAGTTGGTGCTGTGTGACATGGCATGCGCCACGCGCGCCGGTGCTGAGTATTACAATGACCATGAAACCGGCTTAAATATGATGCGAATAAAAAAGCACGGCCCATGTGATTGCACACGCGACCAACGGATCGCCGAGAAAATGAGGACGAAATGATAGCACAAATCTTATTCGCCTTGCTCCTAACGGCCCCCACGTCGGAAGCGACTTGCGGGATCTACGGCCACCACGTCTACGTCGTGACCGACGGCCCAGGCACAGCAGAGCCCGGGGACGCGGTGTTGATTGTGGCCGGAGTGTCCGTCAACTACGGCTACCCAGTATGCGATATGGAAATCCTGATCGGAGACATCACGACCGCCGTCGTTGACGAATTTTTCGAAACCGCAAGCTTGTGGCTTGGAGATCCAAGAATCGAATTCCTACACGACGGGCACGCCCATGTCGGCTTTAACTGGGGCCGGTCCCGGTACCACGACGGAGGTCCGCGATGACACCTGCTTGGATTGACGAACTTGGGTCGCTGCAGCGTGAGAAGGAAGCGATATTCGATAAGCACCGAGGCGGGGTGTTGCCTTTATTCGGCGCCGTCATGCACCGAATAGGCGTGATAGAACGACGCCAGGGCGCGATATGCAGTCTTAACGCGCGCAAAATACTTGATTCAATAGCGGAGACGAAATGATCTTGACCATCCTAGAAAGCCCTTACGCGGCCGCGACTTGGATCGGTCGCTGGCAGAACGTCCGCTACGCCCGGCGCTGCGTGCGCGACAGCCTCATGCGCAACGAGGCGCCGATCGCGTCGCACCTACTCTACACTCAACCCGGGATCTTGCTCGATGGGGTGCCGGGGCAGCGGGCTCGCGGCATCGAAGCGGGCCTCGCCTGGGGCAAGGTCGCGACGCTGACGGCGGTGTACACTGATCGAGGAATCAGTTCGAGCATGCGCCAGGGTATTTTGAACGCGCGCAAGGCGGGCCGCACCGTGGTGGTGCGATCGTTGCGGCGCATGAACGTGGAACTACCGGATGAATTGAGATGACCGATAAAAAATGGATAACCAAACCCGACGCACGAACGAGACCCGAGCACATGAGCATCCTAGGATTGCTGGCGCCACACCCCGTCATATTATCCTTTCCCGCCGTACCGAAGCCGGAGACCACTACGCGCGATCCTTCCAATGTGCGCGTGAAAGAAGGTTTCTGATGGGCTACCGAACGTTGATGATCCTATCCGTATTTAATCTAGGACTCCTGTTGCATGACGATCCGGGGTGGATGATAGGGGTCGCCATTGCACTGCTCATCATGGGATCGATAGCCGACATGGTGGGCCGCGAAGAGAAGACAATTTTAGATCATTCACGAGAATGGGACGGGGAGCCGTAATGAACAACATTCTGTTGCGCGTGGCGCAGGGGTTATGACGGAACGTGGGGAACGCGCTTTCCTGTTGCGACTGTGTGGCGGAGCTATTTTGACGTATATCGCGATCATTATCGACAACGTCACACTTTGGGGCATTGGTGCGTTTTTGGTGGTGTTGAATATATCGGTTTACGAGTGGGCCGTGCGTAATGGCCCGAAAACTTGAGCGCACGGTGTACATGGCGATCGCCCTATTCACCATGGGCATGGTGTCGATACACGCGGCGAGGTATGGGCCCACGGATGTGGTCAAGATGGGTTGGCTGCTGAGCATGACCGCGGGTATTTTGGCAGTTTGGTTTGATGACACTACGAATGGAGAAATCATGGAAGATACGAAAACGCTACCAACTGAGGTAACGGCACCCCAGCAGAGAATGATCGACACCGTGACCACGTTGGACGGTCGAGTTATCGGCAAACCCAAACAGCGCAAGAGCGGTCTAGAGGGGGTGCCATGGCGTGGCAAATTCCGCCCAGGTGAAACGGTGGAGCTGCCCGGCACAGACGACCAAGGGAGCAAGGTCGTGGTCGTGTGCAAGGTCGGGGCTGTGTCGAAGAACCGCGTCCGCTTGACCAAGCTCAGCGCTCACCACGTGCGCAAGGTCGAGATTCCGATCGAGTCGGCGAAACAGGACATGGGGTAGACCATGAAAATGTACGGGCAAATACAAATGGGATTTTGGACCAGTCAGGACATCGAGCAATTGAGCGACCAGGCAAAACTACTCGCGATCTATTTGATTGCCGGTCCTCACACGACGATGTTGGGCTATTTTCGATGCCCCCCGGAATACGTGAGCGGGGATCTAGGATGGAACCTGCAAACGGTTTCGAAACTGTTTAGGGAACTGTTTGCAAACAGTTTCGCAACGGTTCCAGACGCCTGCGGGTGGGTCATGGTCCACAACTATTTGCGGCACAACCCACCGAGGAATCCGAACCAATGGACGAACGTGTTCAAGCTGGCCGCTGGGATCCCAGGAAAGGGCGAGCACACGGTGGCTATGGTCGACTCGATTATTGATTTGCTAGCGATATCAAGTGTGTCTGCGGATGTTCTAAGCCGCTTTGAAACCGTTAGGAGACAGTTGGAAAACCGTTTGCAAACTGTTTCGAAACAGTTACCAAACGACATCGAAACCGTTTCGGAACACAGTAACAGTAACAGTAACAGTAACAGTAACAGTAACAGTACTACAGCGCAGAGCTCTGCGATCTCCACGCCGCCGCCGTTTGTGATCGAGATGCCTGTCGTCGGAAAAAACGAACTTGGGTTCAGGATCATGAAAAATCAGATCGTGGAGTGGTCCACTGCATTCCCGGGCGTCGATGTCATGCAGGAACTGCGAGCATGTCGTGAATGGAATTTGGCCAACCCGAAACGCATGAAAACCAAAATCGGGATAATGCGACACATCGTCGCATGGCTGACCAAGGCGCAGGACCGTGGCGGGGGACGGCACGCAGCACAGAATTTGAGCATAGGACACGCACCCCCAAGCACAGGATACGGC
>SDBT01006445.1_pt1 | contig 19475 bp, 19 predicted proteins | sample 2277101 | NCBI WGS metagenome assembly SDBT01 (sample SAMN10404973, study PRJNA504765) | marine sediment metagenome | isolation source: marine sediment core GS10_PC15, 103 cmbsf | place: Arctic Ocean: Southern Knipovich Ridge | collected 2010 | reverse complement strand
TCATTAATTATATTAATATGACCAGGATGCACAATGTCCGCACTCATACCCACATATACCTTTTTCATTTCTTTCTCCTTTCTCATATTTGGCACCGTACCTGCATCTAATTGAGACGGTGCTTTATTGCCTAAGAATCATGAGCTATTAGGCATATCACTAAACCTGTGCAAGTTAGCTTTTAGAATATTTTACTTATTTGTAATCCCAAAGTTCATCTACAAACTCTATTCCTGTAATTGATCTTTTGTCAGGATCATGAAAGTTCCAGTCTTTGAGTGGAACTCTCCAATCCAGACCATAAACAAACTCAAGATATTCTTCTGTATCATTTGGCACCTTGAACGTAGCACCATAAAATGCTAAATTTCGCAGTTCTAAATAGAATCTGCCAGGGAACCTGGTTTTTCCATAATCGCCACTAATTTTAATTGATATTCTTTTAAATAGAATCGCAATCTTTCTTCTGAGTATTTCTGGAAATAAACTCGTTGAAGTAACTGCTAAAAATATAATAGCTCTTTTCAAGCCCAAAATTGTTTCTAGATTAATTCTTCCAACTCTATTTCTTGAAAAAACTTCAGAAAGAATATATGGAATTAATGTCATTATACTAGCATTTGCCATAGGCTCATGAGGACGCACAGCCTTATTCTCCTCCAGAGTGTACAAACTAAATGCAATAGGAATATTATGTTTCCGGATGGAAATATAATCAGTTAAGGTCGAATAATACACATTAAAACCTCGCCGACATAATTCCTTGCTCACATCTTTCATGTGTTTTTCTGTAACTTTATGAGCCCAAGCGTTCAATTCAATGTCATCATCATAATTTATAAATTTTCCATTTCGCACAGCTCCTAATAACGCCCCAAAATTCAACCAGAATTCAACGTTATGCATATCAAGTACTTCTTTTACCTCTTTAAGAATTTTTTTCGCTAATAATTCATTCATTATTATTACTCGCCCTTTTAATCCAAATGTGACGAAAAGTTTGTATCTATCAGCATTAACGGGCTCGAGTGTCGTTGGTGAGTCGTTATTTTGTGAGAGTAATTATTGTGAACAATATGGCCATATCCCACACGAACCAAATACTAAGCTTTTAACATTGCCTCAGCCTTCTTGGCATCGTTGAGAAACATTTTGGCGGTTTCTTTGGAATAAGGGTGAACAAGCATACCTTCCAAAAGGTGAGGAGTAACTGTAACAATATGCGCACCGGCGGACAGCCACTCAATGACATTTAATACCTCTCTTGTCGATCCAACAATAATTTCAGAGTTGAGGTTAAATTGATCTAGGACCTTCCGCAGTTTGACGATTTCATCACAAACATTGTAACCCATGTTGTTCACGCGTCCGCCAAAAAGGGATACATATGATGCTCCTGCCAGAGCCGCGAGGAAGCATTGCTGAGCGCTCATCATTGCTGTCACATTGATTGGTACTTTGTGTTTAGTTTCTAACTCATGAACGGCTTCAATGTTTTCCAACTCGCCATTTGGCCCATGAATTGTTATTTTCACGCAAATATTTTCTGCCCACAGGGAAATCTTCCTTGCCTGATCAATCATGCCCTGTTTGTCATAGGTTGTCACTTCCACTGAGAGTGGATAAGGGGCAATGATGTTTGCGATTTCCATAGACCGCTCCTTTATGGCTTGCCTCCCGCCGGTGACTCCGTCTTTCAAGAGAATTGTGGGATTAGTTGTTACTCCACGGATTATCCCCATTCTCATATACTTTTCCACTTCCTTAACTTTGCTAGTGTCTAAGAAAATCGACATTAATTTCCTCCATGAATTATATTAAATTTCATTCAATATATAGCTTTTTTTTACTAGAACGATTCCTCTTATTTCACACTTTCCCACTTCATTTCACTGATCTTCATCTCTGGGTGAGATACAATTAGATGCCAGATAACGGACTGGAAAGATTCCGTATGGGGCGTGGTAGCTTTGGCGTTCACGGTGGGAATGATAATACATACATCTGCCACCTTGGCGGTATAACCACCGTCGCGACCTGTTATCCCGAATATTTTAGCCCCCACCTCTTTGGCGTATTTAAGGGCATGTACCAGGTTAGTACTGATGTTCTTTTCGGCATTGCCCCCGCCCACGGAGAATACAAACACACCGTCAGAATTTCGCAACTTGCTCCCCTTAAGCCAATTCACAAAAACCGTATCCCATCCATCATCATTTGCTCGAGCACTCAACTCAGATACATTATCAGAAGGCGTATAACTTTCAATCCCACAGATCTTCCTGAAATCGTTTACTGCATGGGAAGCATTCCCAGCACCACCTCCAACACCTAAGAAAAAAAGTCTCCCGCCCTTCTCTCTCAACTCGACCAGAAATTGAATCATTCGGTCAACTTCAAGGACGTTTAGTTCATCAAGCACTCGCTGTGCTTCCTCCAGGTATTTTTTCACAAACGACATATTGTATTTACCTCATTTTTTGATAATTTTATTCCATCGTGTTTTCTGTTGATTGATTATAATATCAACAGCCTCTGCCAAGCTCTTTATACGATAGTCGCAATCCACCTCCTGATTATATGTCCGGTCCAACATAATGTTTGTGCAACCTGCAGCGCGACCAGCTCCCATGTCTTTCCAGCCATCTCCGATCATGAATGAACGTTGGCAATCAATACGCCATTTTTTGGTTGCTTCAAGAAGCATCCCTGCATTGGGCTTCCGACAACTGCAACCATCCTTATCATCGTGTGGACAAATCAAAACTGCATCAACATGTAGCGTGGAATAGAGTTTGTTAGTCATGGCTTCAAGCGCTTCATGAGACATTTTCTCTCTCGCGATATCGGGCTGATTGGTTACTACAATCACAAGAAACCCATGATCTTTGAGTTTCTTTATCGCCTTTCTAACTCCCTCTTCCCATTCAAATTCTTGCATAGTTCGAGGAGAAAAAGGTTTCCCATCTTTTATTAATACCTTATTGATAATACCATCCCTGTCCAGGAACACAGCTTTATGACCGCTAACAACCATATTCTTTTGTCCGTTAATAATTATTTTACACTATGTCTTCGTCTTTTTTGCTGCTTACCTTTTATTGCTTACTAAATAACGCCCCGTTCCATCTCCTTCTTGATGTACTCAATGGCCTTCTTTAGCCCTGTTTTAATGTCTGTCTTGGGCTTCCACCCTAACTCACGGGCTGCACTAATATCCGCAAGCGTCACTTCTGCCTCACCCGGAAGATCAGCTTTATGGATAAGTGATGTGTGAATATCTAAAAGCTCACTCACAATTTGATAAATTTCATTAACTGAATAATTGACGCCCGATCCTAAGTTAAAAATGCGATTATCAGTACGTTTGTCGGTGAGACATAATATGTGGAAGTCATTTACATCATCCACATAGACAAAATCCCTCCTTTTTTCCCCCGAGCCATAAATTAAAGGTGCCTCATTTCTTAACAATTTGATAGTGAAAGCACTGATTACCGGTGGAATGGTTCGTCTGTAATCCTGTGCAGGACCGTAAACACAAAAATATCGTAAGGCCGTGAAATTGATTTTGGCGAAGCGATGATAGGCTTCCACAAAATACTTAGATGCCATCTTGCTGGCTGCATAAAAGCTTTCAGGGGCCTCCTCTGACTCAGGTGTGGGATACGACGTGGCTCCTTCATATAGGGCCGAGCTCTCTGCATATATGACTTTTTCTATCTGTGTATTCTTTGCTGCTTCAAAAACGTTTATTGTTCCTTTTACGTTGATATCTGCTGTTTCCACAGGGTCTTCCTGGCAATCGGCAATACAATTTTTTGCTGCTAAGTGAAATACCGCATGAACATCCTCAAAATGAGGATAAATCGTTTTATCTCTGATATCTAATGGATAAAACTCAATACCCTCTGGGATATTCTCCTCTAATCCATAGGATAGATTGTCCAAGCCAACCACTTCATACCCCTCCTCCAATAGTCGGGTAGCCAAGTTTGAACCTATGAATCCAGCCACTCCAGTTACCAGTACTTTCATAGGAGATCACCTAATTTTTTTGCAAGTTCATTTGCCTTTAAATAGGACTCTCTTGTATCAATTCCAATAATCAAATCCTCCATTTTAACAGCATAAATCGGCTCCCCTGCATGGATCATTGCTGGAAAAACATGGTTGCCAAAATCGCAAAACACTCCATCAGGAATATAGCTGAGAACTCTTGGATTTAGGTAAAAAAAACCAGCACTTACATAATGGTTGGTTACCTTTTCAGGTTTAGGCTTTTCGACAAAACGCAATATTCGGTTATCTTGATCTAAATCAACCATTCCACATTGCGACACATCTTCGCGCCAGTGAACGGCCACTGCCGCAACAGAACCGTGCTTTTCATAATCAAGCTTCAGCTTTCGAATATCCCATTGACTGAAGTTGTCAGAATAAATCACATAGAAGGCCTCATCGAGAAACTCTTCAACCTTTTTTACGGCACCTGCAGTACCTAAAAGCTTTGATTCGTAGGAATAATGAACGCTTAAATCATACTGGGCACCGTCACCCACAAATTGTCGCACTTTTTCCGGAAAATGATGCAGATTGATAATGCACTCCGTCACACCAAAAGCTCGAAGCCACCTCAGGGTCCAACCGAGGAGGGGCCTTCCCGCCAAGGGCAGTAGGCACTTTGCAGTATCATAGGTCAATGGACGAAGCCGTGTCCCTGTTCCAGCCGCCAAAACGATTGCTTTCGTCATGTATTCCTCGTTAGGTAATCTGGCTCTAATTTCATCTCCGTATTCACTTTAAAAATCAAGGAAGTGCTCATATCTCATTGATCTTCATAGGTCGATTTTCACGGACCGAGGCATAGACCGCCGCAATCATTCTATTTGCTTCCAGGCCATCCCGTCCGCTTCCCAAAGGTTCCCGATTCTCTTCAATGGCTGAAATTAACTCGATCCACTCGGATTCCCATGAGATGTCATAATTGTCAAAGGTAATCATTTCCTCATCTGGCGGCCCTCCCGCATAAGCTCGTTTGGCGCTTGAAGTTGCAAAACCAAGCGCATTTTTCCCCTTAACATATTGTAACGTTCCTTTATTATCCAAAAGATGCCTTTTTCCAATCCTAAGCGTTTCAGTGCCGTAGCTTCCACCCAAACCCTCGACAATGAGATATCCGGCATCTCCATAAATTTCAAAAGAGAAGATATTTTTCCATTGGGTCCAACTTGTATGCATCATGGCGACTTGGTCCTTGCTATTCTTGAATAGGGCAAAGGCGTTATCCTCAACATCCATGTTCCAGAAATAATTCGAGGTGTAACCAAAGCACTCCTCAAAATCACCAAGGAACCAGCGAAAAAGATCCACCACATGTACTCCTTGATCTAAAAGCTCACCGCCTCCACTCAGTTCCTTATCGGCTCGCCATTCCTTCTCGTACCCCGGTCGCCCTCCATGCCCATATCGGCAGCGTATTAGGTGGAGGGGGCCGATTTTCCCTGGTTCTACAAGGGTTCTGGCCCTGCTTATTCATGCATGGTGGCGGTGATTAAAGCCGGTCTTTAACACAACCTCAGTGGCCTCAGCAGTGTTCATGATTTCGTTAGCCTCCTTTACATCGCGCCCTAGGGGCTTTTCGCAAAGGACGTGTTTTCCATTTTTAAGCGCTTCAATTGTTATCGGAGCAATATACTTGTTAACTGTTGCTACAATTAAAATGTCCACTTCTTTTGCTGTAACAACATCCTCCCAGCGATTAGTAGTTTTTGCTCTGAATCGATCGGCAAGTGCCTGTGCTCTCGATATCTCTATGTCACAACACAGCACCAACTTGTTCTCTCCTGTAGACGGACTGTTGGATGAAAGCCTTTTAATTGCTTGGGCTCGCTTGTTGCCGATCAGCCCACATCCAATTATGCCAACATTCCACATATAATCAGCCTTTTATTTTTTGTTTTAAAACTGCTAACAGGATCTTTCTCCAATATATATTAAATTTCTCGATGACAGGCACGAAAGAAGATCTTATTTGAAGGGAACCCTTCTTAATAATCCGTACTCTTTTTTTTTGGAATTGGCTTGGTCCAATTCTAGCATCTCTAAATATTTGTGATATGGCTCATTAACATGGATGAGTTTCCCGGAAAGAGAAACGGGTCTTACCCAGGCAAGAAACCAACACAGTTCTGCTGCCTTCTCAGGAAGGCTTCCGCTCCCTTTTTTAGTACGCATGGCCTCCTCATATGCCTTCTTTCCAGCCCCTTTTTTATCTGCTAAAATTTCTGCCGTCATTCGTGTGTAGACTGCTCCAGGGGCCACTGCATAAATTCTCACGCCACTTTTACTAGAAAAATGTTTCTTCCCACTCACTTCCATGAGTTCATCATGAACGGTCTCAACTAGCCTCAGAACTCCCGTTTTACTCGCTCCATAGGCAGAAAATTTTGGCCTTGCATAGACCGCACCCCCTCCTGAAAAAAGGACAAGCGTCCCATAACCATTTTTCAACATAAGAGGAAGTGCCGCACGACAAACATTAAAACTCCCTAACAGATTTGTCAAAACAGTGTAACGCCATGATTCTGGATCATTTTCCCAGAGGGGACCTATGGGTCCTTGAATGGCAGCCGTGTTAACCAAAACGTCAAGGCTTTTAAATTTGGATAAATGGGCATAAGTGGCTTCTTTGACTTTGTTGTAGACAGAGATATCGGCCTGATGGCCCAGCACATCTCCTTTGAATGAAAGCTTTTTGACCGTTGCCTCGACCTCCTTCCGTGTTCTTCCTACGATACTGACACAAAACCCATTGGAAATAAAGGTCTCCGCTACAGCCTTTCCAATTCCTCGCGAACCTCCAAAGATTAGGGCACTTTTCACTTTTCCAACCACTCTTTAATCATCTATTATTTACTATGCTATCCCATGTAGCACAAGCGTTCAAAGTGAATATGTTCCAGGGATATAATTCACTTTATCGTACTCCTATCTCTCTCTCTTTCCTACTATCCCCAATTTATTGATTCTAAAATCCTATTAATTCTTGATGCTTACTCCTTGCTCCCACCTATATAAGGCCGTATTATTAAGAACTTTCCATAAAATTTACCAGCACCTTACTTCCTTCAAAGTTGAAATGGTAGCGCATTTCTCTGAGTCCGCAACCCTGCATTGCATTTCTTAACCTGGTATGTCCATTTTCCGTATAAAAAAGATAAAAGCCACCTCCACCAGCGCCTGATATCTTTCCGCCCAAGGCGCCATTGGCTCTTGCTATCCGGTAGATTTCATCGAATCGAGGATTACTGATTTTGGGAGACATCTTCTTTTTCATTTCCCAATGCTTGTCGAGCATTAAGCCAAAATCCGTGAGATTACCTGACTCTATGTGTTCAAGGATCTGATAACCACTCTCTTTAATATAATGAAGGCTCTCTATCACGTGAGGCTTCTTCTTTTCTGCCCCTCTACTTTGCTCTGAAAGAATTGAAACAGTAGATCTGGAAACTGATGTAAAAAAAAGCAGCACGTTTCGATTGAGATCATCAACTGTCGTATCCGGGATTTTAGCCGATCGTACTTTCACTTTTCCATCCTTCTCGATGTCCAGAACAGTTATCCCACCGAATGTAGCGAGGTATTGGTCCTGCTTCCCTATGGGTTTCCCAAGATTATCAATTTCTATCCTGCAAGCTTCTTCTGCCAAGTCCTGGAGGGAAATGAAATCACGTTTCATAGTATGCAAAGCATTTAACAGTCCGACCGTGTAACAGCTGGATGAGCCTAAACCAGTACCAGCAGGCACATCGGCCATGGAAATAATCTCGATAGCTTTTTCAATTCCGATTAGCCGCAAGGCTTCCTTGGCAATATCGTGCTGAAGCTGATCTCTGTGATTTACCTTTTCAGATTTGGAATATTTTACTCGCACATAATCGTCAACTACTGGCCTGTTAATGCTTATGAGCATATATTTATTTAGCGCTGCAGCGAAAATGAAACCCCCATGCTGAGAATAATAAGATGGAAGATCCGTTCCGCCGCCGCCAAGAGTTATGCGAAAAGGTGTTCTGGTTATGATCATAAAATCCTCCCAGTATCTGTAAAGGAATTAAATGATTGAAGGATGATAGCTTCCCAAGCTAATCTCGCAACTATTTCCCTATATGAAATATGACACCAAAAACTCATCAGAAACCGCTATAAGCTTTAAATTCAGTTTGACTTTCTTCTGCTATTTGTAAAGCTGCATTTTTCAAATACGAGCGTTCTAATAAAAATGCTCTTGCAAAACGATTTGTTAGTAGTTGATATAGCATTTGAAACATGCGGTATAGTTTATTATTTTCTTTTGAGTACCTTAGCCTATTTAATTCTCTTATTGCATTGCTTTTCTTAAAAACGTTTAAACTTTCCATTCGCGTTTTAGTCCAAGTCAGGAAATTTTCCCAGTCTTCTTTCTTTGATAAAGATGGATCTATCAAACCTTTCTTCCTGCGAAGATGGCAAGCTAATGCAGCTATGCCAAATAATGCATATGCTTCTTGCGAAATATTATATGAACGAGACATAATAGATCGACGGAGCTTAATGAGAGGCTGATGAATGCAAACAATCTCGCCATACATACTCAAGCGGAGCCAAAGGTCGTAATCCTCGGCATGTGGGAAATGATATCCATTCAATTTATCTACAGTTTGCTTTTTAAAAAAAGCAGACGAGTGAGGGAAAAAAGCTTGATGATTCTCCAGTCGACTTACCAACGCTTCATGATCGCTCGGATAATCATGCCTTTTAATAAATTTTCCATCTTCATCAATCATATTGCAGCTGCTACCTAGCAAAACAATGGATGGATTTTTCTTAACTAAATCAAGCTGATATTCCAATCTAGTGGGGAATGCTACATCATCTGCATCTAAAATAGCAATCCATCCTCCCTTTGCACTTTGTAACCCCGCATTACGTGCATAAAGCGGACCTTGCTTCATCTCCTTAATAATTTTAATTCTTTTTTCTTTCAGCGCATAATCTCTAAGAATACTTGGCGTATTGTCTGTTGAATTATTATCAACTAAAATATACTCAAAATTTTTATATGTCTGATTAAGAATACTATCAATTGCTTCTCCTATGTAGCGCTCACCATTATATACTATGGTTAATACTGTAATTTCAGGATGAGCAGTCATTATATCGTTCTCTTTATGAGCTATTGATCTCACTTTTGATACCTTTGAAAAATGTAAATATTTATTCTTTATTATCAAATTGTTTTTTTATCTTATCAGGATTTTCTAATCAAATTAGAATCAAAAAGTTTTTTTGTATCATTGTTAGGGAAAAACATCCTTTTAAATAATTTATCATCGTACAAAAAATAGTCTGTAAATGGAAATGAATATTTAAAGTCTACAAATGGAGTAAACAAACTTATCATTTGACAAATGAATTTTGGAATTTTGAGAGTTTTTGTGACCTTGCCATTCAAAGCTACAGACATTGCGTTAAAAATATCTTTTATCTGGTAAGTCTCTGTAGTGGCGATATGGATTCCATTATCACGATTAACTGCCAATAGTAATGCCTTACAAAGGTCATCTACATCAATCAGTGAAACTTTCCCTGGTAATGCTAAAAAAATTGGGAACTCTCTATTCTTTACCATCTTCCTAAACAACATGAGATGAGAATTTCTTCTCATGCCATCACCATATACAAAGCATGGCCTAAATATTACATAAGGAAGCCCAGAATCAATAATCAATCTTTCGGAGATAGCCTTTGAAATTCCATATTTTGTTTTGGATCTTCCATCTGCCATTACTGAACTGGTAAAAATATTTTTTTTATTATAGAAGACTGTAAAAGAATCTTAATAAGTGTTTGAGTCATCGTGTGGTTTTGATCGAAATTATCACTTTTCCCATCCAAAGAAGCTTTGCCAGCAAAATGAAAAAGAAAATCACTTTCCAACAATTGACGCGTTTCTGAGACAATGTCTCAAATCAAGAAATCATTACACTACAGGGTGTGATCACATTGTTATCTAAAAATACCTTTTTCCCATTCTGTGTCAAGATAATTTGTCCAAGATAATTTGTCCAAGGCAATTGACCTCCTTTTTCAGATTCTGCTGTAGTCAATATATTAGAAAGGGGGTATCCACTTGACTCTCGCACCTACAAGATGTAGTGCCTAGGAGAGTGAAGTGGATAATCTCTTGTTGGAAATATTATTTCAAATGTGTTTTTCGCGTTGCCAGAAACTGAAACCCTGTCAAGTAATCAAGCAGCGTGGATAACTGAAAACTGTAAAAAAGGCTTTTCTCTATTGTAAAAATCGAAGCACACTGATGGCATGAAAGATTGGCGTAGTATTCCCAGCAATTCTTCAGCCCAATTTCGTAAACGTTGGGGGGATGGCTATCTTTCCTCCATAACGGGAGACACGGATAGACGCTCCCGTCTGTATCTATGTAAATATTTGAAAACGAAAGAGCACAGGCCGGAATCTTAAGGCCACGGTATTTCCGGGCATCCTCCTTGCTCAACATACCATCAGCAACCGGCCACTGTTGCATAATTCTTTTACATTCCTTTATTGCTCGTTTCGGAGAAGCAATTTTAACTCCCTCAACTTTGTACTTGTAGTATTCATCAAGGAATGAAATGACCTCCTCACGCGTAAGACGAAATCCACTCTCAATTGCTTTCGTCATTGCGGTTGCATCACATGAACCGTAATTCAACATAACATCGTATTTATTAGAAAGCATGCACATATGGGGCAGGGAGCGCAATGTATCAGGTATAAGCGCCGTATGGAGTCGACACACAAGCCCATGTTCAAGCGCTACTTCAAGCGCCCGCACAGCATTATTATAAGCACCTTTCCCCCTGATACTATCGTGGGTTTCTTCATCACCGTCAATGCTGATGCATAATTGATCAATTAGCAGAATATCCTTGATCTTTTTTTCTACGAATGTCCCGTTTGTATAAAGAATGCAAAAGCGTCCTCGCTCATCAATAGCCTTAATAATCTTGCCGATATCATTCCGAAGCAAAGGTTCACCACCGAAAGGAATGATTACCTGTGCGCCAAGACGGCAGGACTCATCAATAAGTTCAATAATCTCTTCAAGTGTTGGTTCCTTGGAATACCTCATTTTTTCACGTTTATCGGCCGGATATACAAAACACATCTTGCAATCCATATTGCACCTTTTTGTCACTAGGATCTGCGACGAAATTGGCCTGCGTATTCCAAGAAAATTATATGCCGCCACTGCGAGACCAATTCGCATCTTTGACAGGAAATTAGTAGACATGCTCACCTCTTTTTACAAGTATCATTGAATCATTGCAATAATTCACACAGGTTTTCTCAGGGATGCTGCGCACGAATATAGACAGAACCAGAAAACGCTCTAAGAACTGGCAAATCCTCAAGAATCTTTTCCAAGTATTGCACAAAGTGAATCAGTGGTCTAGGGGTCGCAGGATGAAGCCAATCAAAGGGAATAATGCTGATATTAATGAAACCGGCGTCCCGCAGATATGATTTAAGTGACCCCCGAACGAACGCTGTTTCACACGGCGAAATCCTTGGGAATAGGAAACGCAGATGCCGTTCAATAAATATCTGCGGGTTCATCATGTTAGGCTCGGCAAAGCTTAACCACCCCCCAGGCTTTAACAGACCGAAAATATTTTCGAGGGCCTGCCGGAGATTAAGATGGTGCAGAACTGAATTACCGATAACGGCGTTGAAGGGTCCTTCGAGCACACTGTCTTCAAAACGCATCTGAAGCAATCGCACCCTGTTTTTCGGCAAGCCACGTGAACGCGCCTTTGCCAAAAGGTCTGGCGAAATGTCAACAGCGACAATTCGGGTGCCTGAAAAGGCAAAATATTCAGTGAGCAGCCCTGTGCCACAGCCGACTTCAAGCACTTTCACTCCTGGTCCGAGCAGCGCTCCTCTCGAAATCAAATCAGCCCTTCGCATAGCCCTCACTTTTCCCGCAGCCGATCCCCATCCCCAAACGTATTCAGGGTCGTGCTTCTTCAGCCAGGCACCGTGAGTGATTTCATTGTCTGCCCGGCAATTCTCAGTTCTACCCATTTCTTTTACCTCAAATTCAGATAAGCACTCATACACATTCTCAGCATAATCCACGCATTTCGAAGACGGCCGGTCATTTTGGTTTCTCCGTAAATACGTTCCATATAATGAATTGGCATATCACATTGTTTCAAACCAAGGCGTGCTGCTCCGAAAATAATCTCGTAGTCACCCCAACGGTCATCGATGCCCCATGACCCAAGAAAAGGCTTAATCCGCACCCAATCTCTTCGCCATATAGTTTTTGTACCACAAAGTGTATCTGTCACATTCCGCCTTAAGATAGATGAAAAGAGGAAAGAGAATGCCTTATTACCTAAAACATTAACAAAACGCATTGACTTATCTTCCATAGGATAGACTGCACGTGTTCCATTTATAAATTCGCCTTTATTTTGAACGAGAGCATGGAAAAACTTGGGCAGTTCCTCAGGAGGAACAGTTAAATCGCCGTCCAGGATCATGAGAATATCTTCAGTGGACTCGTTAAATCCAGCCCACACATTCTTCGCTTTGCAGATTCCAGGGCCATGTACCAGCTTGATATTTTTATCAGGATACATATCCTTCACACGACAAACTTCTTCGGCGGTTCCGTCAGTTGACTGATCATCGCAGAAAATTAATTCGGTGCGCCTTCCCATTTGTGGCGTCCTAGTTACAGCACATTCCACGTTACCTTTCTCATTACGGCATGGAATGATAACCGAAACTCCCAGGTCGTGTTCATTTGAGACAAATGTTTGTCCGGTCGGTCTGGCCACCAAAACCTGAATCATTGACAAGTAATCCAATAAGGGAAGCCGAATTAAAAAATCATTAAAGAACGCGGAAATAAACGGTATCTTATAGGGGAAGAACATACCGTGAACGAACCGCGTTACCTCGTATCCTGCGGCATCCATGATGTGTTTGAAATGATTTAAGGACAGCCAGTTCTGAGAAGGTTGTTTTCTTTTAAGCCCTACTTTCTCCGCCAGTGTCATTACTGGTTTCCACAGATAATTATACCATAAAATTACAATACGCGTATGCCTCTCACACGCACCTTGCACATTCTCCAACACCTTCTGAACATCAATCAAATCATTTACGGCATTAATAAGAAGGATGTAATCAAACTTCTCGTCGGTGACAAAATCTTCGGGAACTATGTTGTGGAAGACGAACTGCGGGTGTTTCTTGCTGGAAAGCTGAACAAGTTTGGGTGAACATTCAACGCCCACCCCCCTTGAGGGGTTTACCCATCTAAGATATTGACCCATATCACTGTTTATACAGAGAACTCGTTTATTTTCTTCGACGTTGTAATTGAGAACATCTCGAATGTAATTATATAAATATGCTTTTTTTTCTATATCCAAATCTCGGCCTACTGCGTTTTTATCATAAACATTTTGATAGGCTTCAATTCTTTTCTCACGATATCTATCGTAGACTCTCATTCGTGCCTCTCTTTTACTTACTATAACTGCAGAATCATGTATCAGGGTAACCGCTCCCGCCAACTGTGATATATCTCCTCCACAATCGCTTTCAGGTCATATTTATAACACCAGTCAGGATTATGCGATTGGAACTTGCTTACATCGCTAATATACCAGATATGATCGCCGATACGATTTTTTTCAGTATATCTATACTGGAGCTTCTTACCGCTGATTTCTTCACAGAGAGTGATTGCTTCAAGCAGTGAACAACTATTGTGACGACTTCCACCTGCGTTATAAACTTCACCAGAGCGCGGATTTTGGTAGAAATGCCAGAACATACTGACTAAATCCTGAGAATGGATATTGTCACGTACTTGTTTGCCTTTGTATCCAAAAATTGTATACTGCTTTTTTTCAAGACAGCAAAGCATCAGGTAGCTTAAGAAGCCGTGTAATTCAGTGCCTGAATGGCCCCCTCCGGTCATACATCCTCCACGAAATACACCAGTTTTCATGCCGAAATAACGCCCGTATTCCTGTACAAGGATGTCTGCTGCCACCTTTGAGGATCCAAAAAAGGAATGCGTACTCTGATCAATGGACATTAATTCGTCGATGCCTTTGTCGTAATACGGGTGGTTTGTCTCGACTTCCCAGCGGTTCTCAAGCTCCACAAGTGGGAGCCGATTAGGTAAATCACCGTAGACCTTGTTTGTGGAGGTGAAGACAAAAACCGCTTCGGAACAATACTTGCGCGTTGCCTCCAATAACACCAAGGTGCCATTGGCATTAACAGTGAAATCAGTTACAATCTCACGCGCGGCCCAGTCATGCGAAGGTTGCGCAGCTATATGAATGACGATCTTGATTTCGCTGCCGATTTCGCTGAAAATCTTGTCAATAGCGTCATTATCGCGAATATCAACGGAGTAATGCCTATAATTCGTCAAGCTTTCTAACTGACAGCGGCTCCAATCTGTCGAAGCATGCTCTCCGAAGAAATACCTTCGCATATCGTTGTCTATTCCAACGACAGAAAATCCCTTCCGAGTAAAAAAACGCGTGGCTTCAGCGCCAATAGGGCCAGCTGAACCCGTGATAAGAGCTATTGCCATACGAAGAACCTCCTATAGTGCGGACCATAAAGCAAAGCTAAGTATCTTCCTTTTGTTAATTTATTTTTGACGACAAAGCCTCCCGGGCCGCCTCTTCATGATCCCAGCCCCCTATTCCGCTAAATTACAATCAGTTCGTGTTTTGGCAATAGCTCGCGGAGTGTGTAATGCCGGTGAGATCAGCGTCCAATATCATTAAAACATCACTTTTGGCATATGAAAAACCTTTTTTTACCGCATCATATTTCCCTTTTCCGTCCTGAACCAGAACAGTAATATCTCTTTCTGGATATTTGTTCTTTCCCCTTTCACATTCTTCCAATGTACCATCTTGGGAATGTCCTTCAACAAATATAATTCCCGTGCTTTTGCCCATATCGGGCGTTTGCAATACCGCCTGTTCTATATTGCCTTTTTCATTGTGACAAGGAATTATAACCGAGCAAGTTACTTCTTCAGTGGGTATTCTTACACCTTTGGGGCGAGCGATTAATATCTCATTCAAAGAAAGCTTCCACAAAAAAGGCATGTTTACCAAAAACCTATTGAATAAAGTTGAAACAAAAGGAATGTATATCGGCAACAAAAACCGATATCCTTTCTTTACTACCTCAAAATCATTTAAATAAAGCAAGTTCGAAATATCTTCAAGGGGCAGCCAATGTTGTAATGGTTGTTTCATTTTAATACCAACAGTCTCTGCAAACTTTAAAACAGGTTCCCATAGATAATTGTAATATACGATAATCAGCCGCGTCTCAGGTTTGCAGACCTTGTGCAGTTCCCTGAACGCCAATTGGATATCATCCACATACCCTATCGTCTCAATAAGGACCACATAGTCGAACTTCTCTTCTATCTGAAGATCTTCGAGATCACCTGTTTCAAACCGTAGTTTGGGGAATTTCTTTTGGGCAATTTCCACCATCTTTGGGCTTATATCTATACCGAGTCCCCTTTCGGGCTTCAGCGCGGCAAGCAGGTCTCCCGTACCGCAGCCTATTTCAATAATTGACGAGCTGGAAGGAATCAGATATTGTAAATATTCCTCCAGCTTTCCGTGATAATACGCTCCTTTTGCTCTCCACTTTTTCCTTTCTGAAGCGACAGAGTCAAAATATCTTATATTCTCTAATTTATTGATTTTTTCTCCTTTTCAGATGGGCAAAAGAGGAAGGTTTAGTATGGGCTACTCTCTATAATGCGGGTTTATCCTTAAGAGTGTGTTTTGTTATAATTCCATAGGGAATCAGATTTAATACATACTGCGTATTATACTCTTCTTGTGGTAGGGAATAATAATTCGTATAGAATTCTTTTTTAGTTCATCATTGCTCGGTAGTTTTTCTAAGTATATGAAATGCTTTTTAATTTCCTCAGACAATCTATTTTTATCTTTGTCATGATGAGGATACCCTACAATTCTGCCAGTTTGATTTTCTAATGTTTTGCCTCCAAAATGACCGATTTTTTCATGATAATCAATAGCATTTAGAGCATCTCTATATTTCTTAAAATGAGTACGGTAAATAATAACATCTCTTTTTTTAATCAAAAAACTTACTGTTAAAGGCGGGGCATGGATTATCAAAGTTAGACATAGGCTTATTGTAAAAAGCATTGTATTCCCTAATTTATATCTGCTCAAGAATTGGTTTAAAAGATAACTAAAAAATATCGATAGAGAACCTAAAATAAATAAAAAATAATGAAACTCCCATCTATAAAATAAAATTGGTAACAAAAAGATATTCATGCCAAATATCCAATAAGAATATGCTAATTTGGTATTATGCTTTTCTTTTAAAAAACGAATTACGCCATAAAAAGAAGTAATAAAAAACATCCCTTCAAAACCAAAAAACCATAACTGGTGATGAGGATACTGGTCAAACGGTTTCGTAAAAAGAGTTACAACTCGTTCCCAAAGCAAACCAAAGAATGAATTTATCACTTTTCCAAGTACAGAAATGTAGTTCCCTAATATACTTAACTCCGATACATACTCAAGCGAACCAGGACTTGGAGAAAACACACCGCCGGGGAGAGCTTTAAACCACATCTTGAAAAAGTATTCCCAATTTAATTTATAGGACCACATTATGGAAAAAATAGTAGTACAGAACACAAAAATCAGAAAACCCTTTAAACGAACGGGGAGGGCTATTGGTATTTTATTTCCGAAAGTTTTTCGTTGAAAAATCAATCCCAACGGGAACAAAAATATCAAAGGGGCTACAATCATCATTTTTGTAAAAAGGGCAGCAACAATAAAAAAAGATGCACAAACTATAAACAAATAACCCTTTTTGATTTTATTCAGCTCAATTTGCTCATAAAACTGCCACATAAAATCAAGTGCCAAAAACATAAAAAGAATCATCAGTGTATCTGGCATTATTTTACTACTCATATATAGAAGGCTAAAATTAGTAGCATAAGCAACCACAACAATTTTTGCCATTTGATGGTTTAGAAATCTTCTTGCAATACGATATAAAACAATAAATGTTATAAAATGAGTAAAAAGGGTGAACAGCTTGCAAAAAAATATGATGTCATAAAAATTCTTTGCGAGAAAAGCATAATAATCTATTCCACTTGAATTAAAACATGTATTCAAAAAGTAGGGAATTTTGGCAATAATTTGAATCTCAAGCATTAAAGGCAGGCCCGGATGACCACGAAAGTGTGGATAACGTTCTTGAAAAAACTCTATCCCACTCATAAAATATGCCGTGGCGGGATCATAGACATTAAATCCAAGCCATATCTCTTCATTCCAAGTTGATATCCACCAGCCAAAAACACTATAATAATTTACAAATCCAAGCCCTATTACGAAAATACAAAACAAGATTGGCCAAAAGGGGTCTATTTTTCGAATGTTTTTAATGTGAGTCATCCCGGTGGTGGTTGTCGAAATTATTTTTTCAATATGTCTTAAAATATACTTGTTAAGATGGATGGTACAGTCCTTTTCCTTAAACATGCTGCCGAAACTTATCATCTAACTGGATTTTTTTGTTCTAAACGCCTATTTTAGTCCAATCCTCCGGGATATAGTCTTCACTCGTGTTCACCAGCTCAGGTGCCGGCACAATCACCTTTTTCCCAGGATTAGTACTGAGCCAGGCCCCCCACCAATGATAAGTGCCCTGTGAAATAATAAAATGTTTACAAAGGCTCATAAGCCACAGGTTTTCGTATGCTCTTTCGTTGTCTTCCTTATGGCTGATAATTGTAAAAGGATACCGAATTTTGAAATTTTTTAAGACCCATTCAGGATCTTCCGTAATTATAAAGAAATGAGCATCAGGAACTTCCTGAACCATGATTTCAATTGCTTTTTGGTAGTATTCCATCCCCAACAGGGATTTCGTGGAATTTATTTCTTCCTGAAATCTGCGAACCCCTATACAAACTGAGTTCTTTTGTGAGATCATTTCTGCTTCAGAAAAAGTAACAGGATCAAAGTCTGTTACAATCTGAAAATCTTTCCGGATAACATCTTCAATATCCTTGAAATATTTCTCGCTTTGCCAGTAACCTTCCAAATAAACCTTGTGGCGTACCTTGAATCGGAGAATCCTTGGATCAAAATTTTGAGATTCCTCAGCAATATAGAAGCGATTTTTGAAGGGTATGATTTTGTTTATTCTTCTTAAGATATACCTGCGAATTCGCCCTACCCGGGTAACGCAAGATTCCCACTGAGAGGCTGTTTCTGCTTTAATATTGAACTGATGTAAAAGATATTTTCTTTTATAAACAACATCCCATTTAAATCCTGATTCAACATCAAGTTTAAGAAGTGCATTATTGGCAAGAGCCATCCGCCGTGCAGCTGCGTAAATAAAGAGCTGATTGCCTAATCCACCAACAATACGAGTAATGACCATTATTGACCTCGCTGCCAGTGTTCTGCAATCTGAAAATTTATTTCCTCCAGGGAAATTGTTATATCCCACCCTGGATAATGTGACTTCATTTTACTTAGGTCACTATAGTAACATATGTGGTCACCGATGCGGTTACCATCAATGTAAGTGTGTTTTTGCGATTTTCCGGTTATGTCCTCAATCATTTTAAAAGCTTCCAGTATCGAACATGAATTTTTTTTGCCCCCGCCGAGGTTATAAACCTCTCCAATCCTTGGGTCTTGGATAAAGGCATGAATAAACCTGGCGACATCGATGGCATGTATATTATCTCTAACCTGTTTTCCCTTGTATCCAAAAACCTTGTACTCTATTTCTTGAACATTGCATTTTATAAGATAACTGAGAAAACCGTGCAGTTCAACTCCCGCATGATTTGGCCCGGTCAGACAACCACCCCTCAAACAACAGGTCGGCATGTCAAAATAGCGACCGTATTCCTGAACCATAATATCTGAAGCCACTTTGGAGGCGCCGAAAAGTGAATGTTTTGATTGATCAATTGTAAAGGTTTCCGGAATACCTTCAGAATAATTCGCGTCTGCATAATCCCATCGCGTGTCCAGTTCTTTTAAAGAAATCAAATTCGGCGCATCCCCATACACCTTGTTAGTAGACATATGCACAAAAGGAGACTCGGGGCAGTATCGCCGGGCAGCTTCAAGAAGATTTAATGTGCCTACAGCATTCGTATCAAAGTCATCGAAAGGAATGTCCGCTGCACGGTCATGCGAAGGTTGTGCAGCGGTATGGACAATAGCATCGGGGCGAATCGCCTTGATTATCTCTAAGATTTCCTCACGATCACGGATGTCTATCTCATGATGAAAGAAACAAGCAATAGTCTCTTGAAG
>SDBT01006443.1_pt1 | contig 19476 bp, 29 predicted proteins | sample 2277101 | NCBI WGS metagenome assembly SDBT01 (sample SAMN10404973, study PRJNA504765) | marine sediment metagenome | isolation source: marine sediment core GS10_PC15, 103 cmbsf | place: Arctic Ocean: Southern Knipovich Ridge | collected 2010 | reverse complement strand
AACACGTTATCATGATAAATCAACTTTATATCAGGGTATCCATCTGTGCCTTTAGAATGTCCTTCTATTCCTACAGATACATTCCTATAACCAAATTCCTGAGATAACATCTTTCCTACTTCTTCTTCTCCTTCTTTGCCTATTCTATTCATTAACTCCCTTCTACCCAAGGGAAGGGAATCTTTGACAAGTTCAGAGGGCATAACTGATTATGGGATAAAATAATATAAATGAGTTTATATCATTAAAGTGAGACAATATCAGGTTAAACGTGTTAATAATCAAATGTACTATACTTTCATTATGTTCATGTTACATAATCATCTATCTTGAATCCTTCCATTCTTCAAAAGTTATTGGTACTGGTTCATCTGTGAATGGGTGACAATCAAGGACTTCTAACTTATATTGATTATATAATTCTTCATCAGATTCCTTGAAAACATAACCTAATATCAGTTTTATTAAACTATTCAATTCTAACACCTACATTTCCGATATATCCTTCAAACTGTCTTTGTGTTTTCTCTAATGTATCATAGGCTTGATTATCATTGACATTCAAACCATGATTTTCCTTTTCCTTCTTTTTGAAAGCATCTATTTGATTATTGACTACCTCTAATCTTCTAAACCAATAAATCAATCTTCTACGAGTTGCACATAGTTTAGTTTCTCCTTTGCACATTGCAGAGTTATTATTATAATATCTACACTTGAATTTACATTCCACCATATTATTTCTTTCCTTTATTTTCACCACTATTATACACTATTCGCCACCACCACTTAACAATAGGCAACCAGAGGATAAGAAAGACCATAATACCATATCTAGTTATCATGTGTTTCATTCCACCTATTAACAAAGTTATCAATAGCTGTATAGGCTATCTTTAAATGTGTCTTGAATTTTTCATGTACTTCATAAAGTAACTGTGCTTTATGATACCCTTTTAGATTTAATACGTTCTTATCTCCTAGTCTTGACATCATTTGTCCAACAGATGCGTTTGATGAACCCGTTACCCCTGATACTAGGTTAATAGTAAGTGGTAAACCCATATGGTCTAAAACTACACAGGTCATAACTAGGTTCTGCATAGTGGGTCTAATGTGTCTAACACCATATGCTTTCAATGGATAGAATATTTCATGTGGTTGATAAGTTTGTATCACTTTATTTATTTTGGTATAAAACTCTTGTTCACTCATTCTTTATACACCTTTCTATGAAATTGAGTTTGTTTCATTGCTTCTAAATATTTAGTACAACCTTTGCAGGTAGGGAATCTATTAGGTATGCATCTGAATCTTTTATCATCTTTACACTTCATTTTTTATAATATCCATTTACTATCTTCTCTATTCTATCTGTTAGTTCGGGTAACTTCATATAGAGGAAATAATCTGTTAATTCCTTTCTACTTTGATATGGTTGTGCTTTTGCATTTAATACATCTATTATAGGTTCTATTAATGCCTCAAATAACTTATGGTGGTTAAAGCACATCTCGACTGTTACGCCTATCTTATGCGCTAGATGATTGCTTGCTACTGCATTAGGTACTACGTGGTGTGATGTCATAATAGTATCAGGTATTGCATTTACAATAGCACACATTATGCAATCTGTTTCTTTCTTTCCATGTACCCTTTGAAACTGCTTACTTTTCTTTATACTAGGGTATTTATTGCAATCTCCACACCACCAGTATGCGCCTACCACACACTTCTTTAAAGCGTCATAATCACATAGAGTCATTTAATATCCCTCTTATCACATTCACTATCAATTATATCTATGAATGTCATTAACTCTTTACTTGATAATGTAGACTGTGCAAGCATGTGTAGAACATAGTAATGCTTTCTTAGGATTTTGCCAATTAGTTCATGTTTATTCATTCTTTCTTCACCTTCTTAGGTTTGCATAATGGATTACCATAGGTGCATATTTTAAAACTTATACACCTGTTAATACTTACACACCAGAATCTACTTTTAGCCAAACTGCAACCCCCATTGACGAATAACTAATATCGTTATGAATGCAATAACTATGAAACAAATACAAATATAACTGATTCCAAGATTACTTATTTCTGTGTTATTCTTTTCACTTGTATCAATAATTACTAATATAATCATACAGTAAATAGCCATAACTGTACCACTTGAAAACAAAAACATAAACCATTTAAACCAAGTCATTTCTTACTCCACTCCCTTGCATCTCTATATGATTGCTGTATATAATCGGCTGTATCCTGAGCCTTTCCTTTAGCCTTTTGCGGATATAGAAACTTGCACTTATGCATTATTCTAACTATCAGTCTAGTTATGCTAGGCTCTTTACTGCACTTGTATTTCTTTAAACCTTCTATGACTTCACCAGTTAGAAAACAGAATTGACAATCATAACAGGTCTTAATATCTCCTTTCTTCTCTGCCCCTTTCCTTGCCCTCTTTATTGATTTAACAGGTTTGGACTTTACAGGTTTTATAGTAAATTCAATCATTCAAGTTCACCATTTAATGCTAATAATATAATGAACATTCCAAGTAACCATAATACACCATAAACCATTATGCCGAGTTGTAGACATGACATTACTTTAACACCTCTTTCTTTTTAAGATATGAGAATATTACGCTAGTAAATACTATTGTTAAATTGGCGGTTATACTTGCATCTGAAAGGTTTCTAAACTGTGATATATCAAACTGGTATATCATTATGTAACTTAACACTTGAAAACCAATTAATACATATGTTATAACTTTGATTAATCTATACATACTTATCATTACTTTAGCACCTTCTTTTCTTCATCATTGTAACAAAACGTAATTGTTAAAATGATTGTTGAACCTGCAACCCAGAATGTTTTTGATACCATGAAAAAGAAATCATAATCAACATGTCCATAGATGAAGGGGATAACGGCACATCCCAATGATACTCCTAATAGAGTGCCTAAGACTGTATCATGTAACTTCTTATAGTAATTCTTCATGTTTAAAACACTCCCTTATAGTTTGGATATTCATGACTATCAATCCAATATGTCACACTATTACCGCATACCATAACACTAAACTGTATGTATGTTTTAGGTGTCAACTTTAGGAACTTCTTATCTGTTGTTATATGACCTTGATGCTTTCTATATAATCTTTCAAACTCTCTAGGAGTGCATTTTATACCCATTAAAACCACCCTCTTGATACTGCTATTGATGCATATACAACAATACCTAATGCAACATCAACAACGAATAGATAAAATAGGATTCTCCTATTATTCATTTAATGCACCTTCTCCATAATTGGACTTTAGTGTTTCTTTATCATTCCATCCCACACTAAGCACTTCTCTTTTAATATCTGTGTTATCTTTGCACTTTGCACATTTCTTAGTTCTTGTTGCTTTCCCTGTTAGTTTGCACTTTGCAGAACTTACCATAAAAACAAGAGGTATAAAATGGTTACAAGCCATTAGGATACCACCTTACCACTTTCTACACCTCTGCTTTTTATCATGCTTAGGATATATTCATCATGTTCTTTTGGTGCATATCTTAGCTCAAAGTCCTCATCCTCTACAGGTAGACCCATTGCTTTTCTAAGTCCTCTTTGTATGATGTGTTCACTAACTGCACCATAACATCTCTTCATTGTGCCGATGTCTTTCCACCCGCCTATTTCTGCACCTACTTCATAGTTGCCTTCCATTGCATGAAGCCAATCCTGTGCAAAGGTGTGTCTCCATAAGTGGTTAACTTGAACTATCTTCCAAGCACCTGCCTTTTCCTGTACTCTTTTCATTACGTGGGTTTCTAATGAATAGTTCTTTTGTAATAGTGGGAATAGATAGGAGTCTAGGGACTTTAACATTTTAGGTTGTGCTTCTATTGATATTCCAAACCTTTCCTGTATATATGCACTTATCAAAACGCATCCATTATCTATTAATCTTTTCTGCCATTCAATTCTGCTACCCCTGCCCTTGTCCGTAATATGTATTTCATAATAACCATTCTTAAACACGTTTTTCCTATCGTTGAGAGTTGAGTTTATTGATGCATCTATTCTAGTTGCTGTATAATACATGAAGAAACAAATACCGTACATTTCAATCACATAATCATCAATAGGATATGCGTCTAAGTTAACATTCTCTTCTTTGAATATCTCGATAATTGCTTCTCTCATCAGTCCGATTAAATCAAGCCTTTCCTCTGGTGATAATCTTTCTCTTGCTGATTTAGCAAACCCTTTACTGTGTTCTGCCCCTATTCCCTTCATGGTCAATACATCAGGGGTTACTCCCATCATAAGGGTAAAGTAACTTCTAATTGCACTTCTACAATTATTATATGAACATCCTCTAGGATATGGCAAACCTTTAGATTGTGCATTTTTCCACATGTTCACGTTATCCGCTACATTATCAATGTTTAGTTTAGCAGGATGAACACCTAAAGCATTACAAACCCTCATTAACGCAAATAGCCTACCTCTTCTACCCTTTGACTTCATGTTTCTTCTCTCCATGATAATCACCCAATCGGCTATAATTGGTATTCTTGCAAAAACTTCAACGTCCATAACAGAGGTTTCTTTGAATTGTACCTTATCAATTTCCTTTAACATCTTGATAGCCTTATTCTTAACATCAGGATTAGCTTTCAAGAATCTGCCTATATTACTTCTATGAACACCTAGCTTCTCTGCAATTTCGTTATTAACTAATGTTCTATAACGATTCACAATATCTAAGTATTTTTCCTCTGTTACTTTTCTGTTTACTGCCATCTCCGCAACACCTACGAGTTACTACCGCGTGAAAGGATATAAGTGTTTATGGAAAATTAATCATTATTTTCATAATAACAGGGTATCTATCGGCTATTTCACATAAAAGTATATAACTAGAAAGCTAGTAACCATATATTGCGTGAAACACATGTCAGAGAAAACTACTGTACCTGAAATGAAGTTCACGGTTAATCCCGTGAAAAAGAAACCAACTCGCAAGTATCGCAAGGGTAGTAAGTATGATGCTATCGTTGAAGGTTTCGTGAAGGCAAATATACCTCTAGCAGAGGTTGAGGTAGAGGGAAAGACTGCATCCTATCTTTCAACTCAGTTGGGCAAGAGGCTTGAGGACAACTCGAACCTTGCTCACATCTCGGTATCAACTGCAAACGGTATGTGCTATCTTGAGAATAGCAAGGTGACAGCAACACCTAAACCAAAACCAAGAACTGAGTAGTAGGCATAACCTACCTTTTTTATTACTTTTAAAAAACTAGAGAAAAACTTAGTTTAAAACTTTGTATTAAACTTTGTATTAAACTTTGTATTAAACTTTGTATAAAACTAGAAAGGATTTAGAGATTTAAAGAACTTGATGATTCTATCTCTCTTTACAATTTGATATTTTTATCAGCTCTATTTAATTACAAAATGTAAAGAAAAATCGTGTCGACCAAAATAATTTGTAAAATTAAATGGGTTTTCTTGCAATTATCTTCATGTTTAAACTATCATAGGATGCATCAACATAACATATCTGATAACCTATTGAAGTTAGAACCTGTGTCAATGTCTCTATGCTAAAATGATATGTATGATTCCAGAATAGATAATTCCAGTTTTCACGATGTTCATCAAATAGGTGACAATCAATATGAAATGTATGTATGTATAAGACACCATTGGGTCTTAATAGTGAATATGCTTTCTCCAAATCACGCTTAGGATGATAAGTATGTTCTATATAATCATTCATAATTATTGCATCTAGCGTTGAATCAGTAATAGGGGTTTCAGGTAGTTCTTTATGATGTATAGTAAGACCAAACCTTTTCACCATTACATTAAAAGCATATCCGTTTAAGTCGTTACCACTTGCTTTAATTCCCCGTTTTTCAGCCGCCATAATTTGAAATCCAACCCCGCATCCTACATCATGTAAGCAATTTAAAGAACCAATTAGATATTTCTCAATGTGTTCAATAATTCGTGTCTTTTCCTCAATCTTTTTAGAAAACCAGTTTGGCATACTATATCTAATATTTGAGGGTAGAGCTACACCGTATTTAACTCTATTTTCAGTGAACATAATAGAACGCTTAGAAGGGGTTCTTAGATAATTAATCCATTCTTTTTCATCTATTCTTGGGCTTGTAAATAATACGTTACATCTTTCACATTTAACTATCCGTGAATTATCAGCAGTAATGAATACTTCTTTAACATTTTTAGAACCACATAAATCACATGCAGGATATTCATCAAAAGGAGCTATTCGGTCTAGTATCTGGTCTTTTAGTGTTTTAGTTTGATATATTCCGTATTTACGTAAAAACCGCCAAAATAAGGCCCCCAACCATTGCCAATAATATTCAACTGCTCCAAACTGTGCGATACTTTCTTTTTTATACATATTCATCAACCCACTTCTTTTTAAACATCAACTACGCTTTCTAAATGATTTACCATTTCTTTACCATATCTTTCCCATGAAAAGTTATTAACAACATAATCCCTAGAATTGATTTTATTATTAATTATACCTTCTTTAGATAATTGTTTTATTATGTTAATCCATTTACTTGTTTTAAGACCAACAACATACCCATCTACTTTAATATCATAGGGTATCGCCATACCTGATACTATTACATCTGTATTTGTTAGATATGATTCTAATATTATATTAGGAACACCTTCATAAAATGATGGTAATAATGTATAATGAGCTTTATTATAAACCAGTTTGTTTACATCATCCAATGACAACCAATCATAATAAGTTACATTATTAGGTAATTCTATGCCTAATTGATTCGTTCCAGCAACTATATACTTTATTTCTGGTGTTTCTTTAAACAACTTCTCTAATAAATATCCACCTTTTTCTTGTGATATTCTACCAACATAACAACAAGTAAAATCCTTAACTTCATTATCTATTGGATAAAATACATCTTTATCAAATCCATTATAAACTGGTTCAGTTATATTATTCAAACCATACTTACTTTTCCATATATCCCCTAATCTATGACTTATAGGAATTATAAGATTATATTTACTCCACATGAATTTATACATTAGTTTGTAAAGATAGGCTGTAGGCAAACCTCTAGTTTCTCTTCTTTGCCTAATATCATTTCCTCTTAATCTCATTACTATTGGTATCTTTCTTTTCATGCCACTATAGAAAGTTGCCATTTCCATAATCAAACCTGATAATGTATAAAGAACATCTGGTTCAAACTCATCAACCTTCTTGATGTATTCTAAAGGTTTAAGCCATCTATTTCCGTAAGGTATTTCCTCAAACCTAATCCATTTTGATTTAGGTGCTTCTTTTCTACTATCATAAACTACTATTAATTCATCTACTTTCTTTGCAATGGATTCTAGTTGTGGTAAATACCTAGATATTATTCTCATGTCCCAGAATGGCATTAAAACTTTCAAGGTACAACACTCGTTAAAAAGTATAGTGATAACCATAATAAGTATTTCCTATTAAACGGTGTTTCATCAAGCCTGATTAGAATATTCACCAGTGAAAAGAATGATATATACACCATTCTAATCATAAACTTATAATGATATATGTAAACAAACATGAAACAATATATCACCATCCATATAGTAATATGTTTATGATTCTTCCAATATACAATTAATGCTGTAGTGGATACTAGAATATAATAATTCCAATTTCCAAAACTCCACCAATTTCTACTGAAATATCCCCACTTTGTAATATATCTCATAACTCTATAGATGTTAGAAGGAACACCTAAAACAACTAAACCATATGAAACTATTACTCCAATTAACACATGTATCCATCTAAACTTATATCTTCTTATATCTTTTAAATAATAAACCATAAAATACACAAATGATGATGGATGGAATAATGGGATAATAAAGATATAATATTCACTCATATTCCATAATGCAAATGCTATTATGTTTCTTAATACTCCCATACTCATATATCGCATTGATGTATTTGCTAGTAATATATATGGTAGATATTTAATTAACCAGTTATTAGACTTCTTTCTAAATCCTATATAGAGAAGTATGCACATTGAAAACGATAATATAAATAATGATTCTATTGGAATTAGACCATTTGACATTTCTATATAATGAATAAAATCACGACCAGTATAGTTAATCACAAATCTTAACAAGACACCGCAATTTAGAATGATTGAAGCCAATTCATATTCAAGTGTAATAAAGTACAAGATAATCATAGCACCAGTAAAAAGTGGGTTTTTAATACTGTTTCTAATTATACCCAAACATACTATTGATAGAATTATATTATCCATATACCCTTTTACCTTAACATCACTTTGTATCATTATGTCCAAACCCTGATGGTATAATATCCCTGTATGTCTTTAATTGGTTCCTTTCCTCTTGTTATGAAACGAAATAGCTTTCCTGATACACCATAAAATACTTTACTTCTATAGTATTCAGGAATCACTTCATGTTTAGGAAAGTATTGTATAATATCTTTTGGTTTAATATCTGATACATGTGCTAAACCATCATCATAATAACGTCCCATCATTTCACTCATGCATCTGTACACCTCATATACTCCATATGGAAAAGCAATTAACATCAATTTAAGATAATGTTTAAAATGATTGGTTATTATCGGTATCACAATCTCTATCTCACCACCTTTTTTACTGACATACTTCATATCATAAAGACATTTCATAGGATTAGGTAGGTGTTCCATAACTGCCCTTATCTGTTGTTTACTAGCAATGTTCTTTCTAAATGGTAAATCTTGTGCAGATGCCATTATAACATGTGCATTATCTCTAAGTATGGTTATCCATTCATCATTGGCATGGTTTAGAAAAGGTTCAACGAGTATATCACTTTCAAGATTGGGTCTATGAATATCACCACGATACCCACAACCTATATCAATCGTTAATAGGCTTATCTAACCACCTTGACCGTAACTTTAATCCTCTATCGAAATCATCATTAATCTTCTTATACTGCACTTCATTAATGAAACCATTAACATATAATGCATTATTAAGATTCATCAAACCTCTTAACTGTAACACATCTTTCCTGATATAGTCCTGTGTGTATGGCATAACATAAGGGGACGTTGTATCAAGATATTTAACACTAAACCATCCTATTGATACACCGCATAATGATATTACTACACCCGCTATCAGTATTCTAACATATGCATCAACCTCTGTTAATTCAAATAATAAGAACAGTTGAAATAACGATATTGCGAACGCCATTTCACCTCTACCTGCTTTGAAGTATTTGTAAAGTTTTCTAACCCTATCTGTTTGTTTCTTCATTGTTAAAACCACCTATTTCTTTCCTTTTTTTCTTTGACATGATTATTAAACATGTCAATCAATAAAACCAAACTTATTATTCGGTTAATGAGATGTGTAAATCCCATGAGATTAAAGAATACTACAGATATGTTATACACATCTATTCTAGGATATACTTCAACAGTTATCATAGAAAATAAGAAGTTAATGAACAACACCATTCTGATACTATTCAATAAAGGCTTTTTGTTTACTGTATAATGAGCATATAAAAATGGTAATACTATTAGATGTATTAATTCCCTGAAATTAAATATCTTAATTGGGTTAATAGTATACTCTGCAAAGTGAAGCACACTCTCCCATAAATAGGAATTAAAGAACACTAGCAAGAATGATAGACTGATTGCTTTCATTGTACTATTCTTAACATTCAATCTTCTAAAGGCATATAATACTAGAATTACATATTGAAGTATTAGGTGTGTTTTATACCACCCATAAGACACCCTCAAACCTACTATTCCTATAATGAATATGCAAGATAGTACATAAAATATGCCCTCTATTAATTTATGAAACTCTGGTGGATTGTTTTCAAAAGTTAATCCAAACTCATATAGCCACATGAAAAAAAGACATTGACCCAATATCAGGACATTCAATAGATATGAGGTTATATCCATTAAATCGCCTCTATCTCATCTTCTTTCTCTTCTTGTCTTTCCTTTCTAAGTTTCATGTAGTATGCAACAACTAGGTATTGATTGAATAGGAACAATATGATTCCTACATTGAAGTCAACTAACATGTAGCAAATCAGTATGGCGTTTAATACGATTGTAAACCACATGATAATGAGGTTCAGTTTAATATAGATATAAGTAAGATAGGCGAACCATTTTCCCCTTAATGGCTTCTCTACCTCTTTATCTTTATGCCCTTCTTTGAATAGTTTCTTTTCCTTACTCAATGATAACACCTTTTAGCTTGCCCATTATGGCTTTCTTAAACACTTTGAAAAGAATAGGTGTCTTTAGAACAACATGAATAGCATATTCCCTATGTGGTTCATTATCTTTACCATCATAAAAATACACATCCACCTTTTTAATGAAAGGCATTTGTGTTAGGTTAATGTCATGTTCTTCTCTTGCTCTCTGGTCATGTCGCACACTGGTTTCTAACCTACGTGCTACATTCTTACCGTCATACTTTCCACCTTTGCCTTTAGCCATTATCAGCAACACCTTTTATTATGCCTACTATAATCCATGTAATCACAATGATTAACTGAACTTCCCATAATAGGTTGTCACCTACTATAACAGTATCAAACCAGATACCATTATTATACATATAACCCATCAACATACTAATTGATATACCAATTATGGATGAAAACAGGATGCATCTTAATGTATCTAATTCACCTTGTAAGAAATACACTATTGCCACACCTAATGCAAACAACCACGTAAACATAGTTATTAATCCTGTATTAATTAAACCCCAATCACCTGTTAGCATTCCACGATTATTTATCATGGTTATTATAATTGATATAAGTGCTAACCCTATACCAATTTTAATTATAGTGTTGTATTTGTCTTTCATGTTATTACTTTCCCCTTAGAACATAAGCTAATACTAAGAATACTGGAACGAATATAAAAATAGCTCCTATCCACCAAATTAAACCGACACCACCTGAAATTGCAGGTATGTATATAGGGCTAAATGCTCTTAACTGGAAATAATCAACATTAAGATAATGCGTATTAACTCCACTTGTATGATGCACTATTCTTAACCACACATTTCCACCATCATTAAAATCTATACTATTCAATGACATTGAATTATTCAGCCACCTAAAACCATGCTCAGGAACATGAATACTATCAACCCATGCATTTCTAGTAAAGTTCCATACCTCTATATCAACATCATGTGCAGGATTCCCTTCATACTCACATAGTATCCTATGAGATAATGCTATAGTGTTGTTAGGTATATTGGTGAAGTTAAAACGAATATCAAACCCTTCAACCCCTGTAACCTCATTAACTAGGTAATAATCAGCATCATCAAGTTCTAAACTTGTTAAGTCACCGCTAACATATGTACCCCTAATGACATAAACTTTTGATACATTATAATTAATCCATGAACCATTAATTAACGTGATATTATCACCAATTATTGATGGAGGTCTAATAAACCAAACTCTTTCTAAGTTAATTGCTGAAAAACTTGAATTATACCATGAACTATTAAAATATGTACTTCTTATCTTATAATAATGATAACTTCCATTTATTAATGATGTATGATTATAATATCTATTTGGTGTTAATACAAGTGAAACATATGTTACATTATCTGAACTATGATATATTTCATAGTTATTAACATATCCTGTATAATTCCACATAATATATACATATGGTGTTGAATGATTAAACCCTGCACCAAACAATAAATTAACATTTCCTATTACTGGTAACTCTGGTACTGGTACTTCAATGAACGCAAACCTTACTTTATACGGACTAGGAGGTTCTGTGCGGTAGAGTACCCCGATATATCCACCGTAATCCATATAGAAACTTGATATTGCCCTAATAGCTATATCATCTGTAGACTCATCTATCCAGTCTACTAAGTCACCCCAAGTATCACCACTATACATCTTATAATAAACATGGTCTGTAGACATTAGCACCCAGAAACAATAAAGAGCATTATTAGAGGGATTACTTGATAAAGTTGGTTGAGTATAAAACCCCCCAATATCCGTTACTAATACATCATTAACATCCCATCCTACACCCCAGACACGTTCATTATGCCTTATCTGAGAAGTGGTTTCTCTGTTGTAAACAACATGAACATTATCTTCAATCGCTACAGCGGAAAACTGTTCACCTTCATCTATGTCATAATCTGCAAGGTCATTCTCTTCACCATCCCAACCTGAATCATATAGATTACCGAGCAGAGGCATACCAGCTCTTGAATAAATCGCATAAACTTTACCCTCAGTCAGAGGAACAACTGAAACATGCCAAGTCCAATCATCCGTTGTAGTAAGAGTGTAAACAAAATCTGGTGACCACGTTCCATCATTATTTGCGTTCTTGATAACGCGAGGAACAGCACCCGGCGCACTAAAATACCCTCCCCCGAACCATGCGTACCCATTGCTGTCAACTGAGATAGAAATAGAAAAATATTGATTCAGAACTGAGCCAGCGTGAAGAGTCTGTTCTGCCTCACTCCATGCAATCGTGCCATCATCTACAGGGATGCCCCGCCGATAATAGATGAAATAACCTGTCTTTCTGATGTAGTGAACATAAGTGCCATCAAAATCAATATCTAATTCCTGATTAGTGGTACATGCACCTATGCTTGTGAAATCTCCCGTCCACGTAATCCCATCATCACTAGCCTTCCATCCAGCGTTTGTACCATCAGTATAAAAGTTAAAGAACATTCCAGCATCTTCAAAGCTCTTACGCAGAAACCCTTCATCGCCTGTAAGGATGTTAACTGTATCTACTGTCTCTTGTGCGTGTACACTTTGAATAGACTGAATAACCATTAATAATAAAACTATAAAAAACAGCTTTTTGTTTAACTTCATTTCTTTCTCTCCTACTTATTTACTAGGGCTATCACGGCACATATGAAACTTATTAAAAAACATATACCCGTCATTACTTTTTCCCACCTCTTCATTTATATCAGTCCTATTATTGACTTGATTATATCAAAGGCAACCGTAAGAAACTCCATTGCAATATCAAATACAGCCATGATAAACTGCATAAACATACTTACATCCTCAGCTATTGCACCCAATGGGTCTTTACTTGATTCCCACTTTGCTAAATATGTAAATGGCAATACTGCAATCAAATATATCTGCAATATATCACCTACACTATAATCAACCCAAAAGTTGTTCATTTCGCCTATACCACCTGTGAACAGTAACACAAAATTAGTATAGAAACCAATAAAGACCATCAACACATCATTTACTAATAACAAGTATCTTGGTATTATTAGGAATATTGAACTTATCATGTTCTCTATACTTGTTACTATCCATGATATAATATCTACAAAACTTCCATATATTAACGCAAAAATTTCATAGAGGCCTAATAGAAAATCAATGAAGATTCCTAACAGTGGTGGTAAACCTACTGATACAAGAACAGTATCAATTAATGTACCCATTCCTTTTATTACATCTGTTATTCCAGTAACAATAAACTCTCTAATATTATTTATCATTGTTATTAGTGGAGTTAAGAAACCAGTTTGAGGCATATCCATTGTTTTAGTCTTTACTAATGCAGGTGTATCTACTCCCTTCATATCCCCTACTGCTAACTCTTTATTCTTCATCAAGTAGTTATGCATGATATATTCTTTATCACCACCTGTAACCTTTTCCACTCTACCCCAAAAATCAACAACGTCAACATTCTGGTAAACTGTCTGTATTGTACCGTTTGCGTCATTCACATTATCATAGAAGATACTATCTGTAATCTCTCCTATCATTGGTCTAAATCCACCGTAACCGAACCACCATGCTACGCCTTGCTCATACATTCCAAATAGTTCTGTGTTTACTCTTGTTGCTACTGTCTTACCTGCATTCTCATTTGAAAACCACAAGTCTACCCACCATGTTACACTTGTCTTTTGGTGGTGGTCAGGGTCAGAATCTTCACTATCATAACCATTGAAGTTAGAATACAATGTATTAGTAACTTCTAATTGATATGCTGAAATTGATATGTTATAAGTATAATGTTCAACTGTCCACTGAACATAATCAACATCTGAACCTAGTTTTTGATGCCCCACATTTACACTTGCTGGGTATATTCTAACCTTCCAACCGTTTATGTAATCACCTTTAAGCCAATAGTTTATTCCATACTCAAAGAATCCACCTGTACTATTTTCCCAAATCCCATCATCTGCATTCCAATCACCATCAATATCAAACTCTACGTTAAAATGCATATGTTCAAGACTATCGTATAGTACACTGAATTGTGACCAAGAACCATCATTATAAGCACCAATGCTAAATGCATCATTTTGTGGATAATATGTACTGTCACCCATTCCTGTAAATGAAGCTATTCCACCTAGATTAAATATGCTGTATTTCATAGTTGATGTTGCTGTACTAAACCATGTACCTTCATAGACTATACCATAACCCATTGTCTGAGAATAGTAATCAAAACAATCATCTGTGAAAAAGAAATCGATTGTTAATATATTCCATTCATCATCTGGTGTTAAAGTAACTTTACTAATATAAGCTATCTGTAGAGCTGTATCGTTATCCTTTCTTGTTATGGTTGTATATGATTGACCACTTGTTATATTATAATTAAAACGCACATAATGGTTGAAATCTTCAAAACTAGCATAGAAAAGCGTTACATTTTCATGTATTCGTGTCTCTATTATATGCCTATCTGATGGTCTAATTATTACTCCATATGTTGTTAACGTGTTATCCGTAATATTATCTAACCGTGTGTAATTTATATAATCACTCATGAAAGGTATTGTGAATCCTTCATCTAAATAATGCCATTGAAATGATAATGAACCCACTGTTAATAATGCGTGTGGTGTTGCTTTAGCTGAACCATAAGTAGGTACAAAACTCTGTGCCGATGTTATTTCTCTTAAATTGCCCATTGGATTTAAAGTCGTAAATACTTCTACTGGTGCATCAAAGAGTTTAGTGTTTATATTATACTTAACAACGTACCATATGTCCTTATGTGTACTATTGGCAAATAATAGGTTTATTGAGCCTCTTTCATTTGTTGCTAATATCAATGAATATGTTGCTGTATCTGCACCACCATCATTAAAAGTAATTATATTATATTTGCTAACGGTATCATCAGTGGCATTATACAAAGTAACATTAACATAGTTAACATCTCCTAGTCTATAGCTATGCGCTACCGCTATTTGTTCATCACTCCAATCATTGACAACATCAAAATAGTTAGCACTATTTATTGTTCCTTTTGGTATGCCAAAACTATCTTCTATTAACTCAACTTCCCAATTTGCATCTGTATATCCATTATCACCTGCTACCGTTACATTAATACCTAAGAATAAACAAGCAACATCTATTCTATCTGATATTTGCAAATAATCTCTCCAATATATTGCTATCCCGTTTGTCTTGTATGGTGCTAATGCTAACATATGACCACCATTATTAGGCGGGTTATCAGATGTTTCACCAAAATATATCATGTCTGTACTTATCGTATTTGCGGAATCCACCCATGCAAGAGTTGAGGAAGAAAATGATATTCCTCCTATATCATCAGTACCTGCAAACCCATCACAGTTATAGGATATTACCATGTAGCCATCATATGTTATCTCTATGTCTACCCATTGAACTTTATAATCACCATATCTATCTATGGCATGTGTGTTGATTATATCTATTTGACCTGAATCTTCATTATACAACATATAATAACATACTATATCTCCTTTAAATGCACTTAATGAAGAAATGGCAGTTACAGAATCAAGGGCTATTGCCATATATATTCTATATCCATCTCTGTTTATTGCTACACTGAAATCCTCCATTGCTCCTTTATCTACCATGCCATTATGTATTAAAATCTTAGTCATTAGCACAATGCCACTGGTATCAATTACATCATATAGTAAAGCACCAGTACCACCAGATGCCCAAGCATCATAATAAAAAGAGTACCATAAACCAGTGACGTTACTAAATACCATATGGTCTTGATATGGATATGCATTAATGCCTTCTTGGTCTACCCATATTTGTCTTTGTACTTCAACCTCTGGATACGCTGATACTCCTATTACGGTGTTTATCAGCAGGATTGAAAGCAGGGCTAGACTTAGAGGAATTTTACGATTCATGTCTATCAAAAATATAAAACATTTACTTGATTTAACCTTTATGAATTATGGGTAATCTGCCAAAGTACCCAGAAAGATAATCCTGTAAAGATGCCGAATATAACACTAAATCCTATTGAATTATTGACATTAATATGTTGTATAATAACCTCATCTTCAATAGTTATAGTCATATTGTATTCATAGCCATACTTGTTGATTGTGTTGAATGTATCGAACACTAAACCAACTAATATCATTAACATGAAGCCACAAACTAACTTTTGTTTATTAAGCATCTTGGGCAGTATCCACACTGATTTTAGGCTTAGGACTGAAAAGTTTTGGATTGTCATACATTATCTGTTTGGCTAATCTGTATATCTTGTTATGACCAACCTTTATGCCCTCTTCTTTCCACAATACAACAGCCAACATATCAACATCAATCTTGTTCTTATCTTCTAAATAGAACTTATCAAAGAAAGGCATTGCTAACTCTTCAATCTCATCATAAGATAGTTCTCCCTTCTCTTTGTTTATTGCATCCTGCATATCATCTTTATACCTTTTATTTTGTATGTTAGCTTTCTTTCTTTCATATTGCGCCCTAAAGATATTACATCTCTTTCCTAAATCTCTAGCATGTAGTTGTCTACATCCTAAACATGAGTCTCTATCACATAGGTTGTTATCAAATAACTTGTATTCAATATCACACATTCCATAGTTGTACTGTTTATCCTTAAATTGACTTGAAAAGGTTCTATATACTGTTGCCTTTCCCCTATCATGCATAGTTACGTGATACTGGATTAGATAACTTCTAATGCTCTTTTCCAGTAGTGCTTTATTGATGATGGGAATAAACAAAGGCTTTCCCTTGAACCTGAAAGATTCAATGGTCTTAACTAATGCCTTTGTAATCTCTTTGAACCAATCTAGTTTAGACATTGCATAACTTGGTTCATCATACATTATTGGTGTACCTCTAGGTGATGTTAAAACACATCTTAGAAAATCAGGATACAGGAATACTATATCATCAACAGTAAATGTTTTAGGTGCTAATACCCTGCAAAAATCAGTAGCTTGATAGCTCTTTCCTAATCCACCTTCACCAGTAACTATACAGTTGATAATCTTCTTTTTTCTGATTCTCTCTCTCATCTCTATAGAGAAGTAAGGATAATAACCTAACTCACTGTTAATTAAAAACTCATGGTGTCCTATCTGATATTTACCTAGTTTCACCAAGTTCTTCTTATCAAGCATTTCAAGGTATGAACCATATTTGCTTTCCATTAATGATTGCATATCTGGGTTAGTCTCAACCTCTGAATCATGCACACTAAATTCTTGATAATAACTCATGGCTTTACTTTCCTGCAACTTTGCAACATCTCTAAATGCTTCTTATACTCAGGGGTATCAAAGTATTCTTTAGATACTGCATTTACATGTGAACAGCAATTAAAACAATATGGCTTTCCTTCTATAATGTCTACCCTTGTTTTGCAGGTAGGGCAGTATTGAACAGATATCATTTTATATCTACCCCATTTTCCGCTATACTTTTTTCTAGTTCATCAAGTTCATCTTTTGTTCTTGCATCAGATGGTAGGGATGTTAGCATATCATCATCCTCTGTGTTTTGCCCTTCATGTTTTGCTAGTTCATCAATAGATGTAATCTTCAAGTTCTTACCTGTTGAATACTCTATTTTCTTCTTTCTAACAAGCATATCCCGCCTATGTAGTAAATTGATGATAGCATTCTTTAGAAGGTAGATATTAATTGAAGTTATTGTTTTAGTAAGTGCCATACCGTACTTTTTACATGTTTCCTCTGATAGTCTAACATCTCCCCATACTGGTCTAGCATCTATTGTTTTCTGTATGAATGCTTTCTTAACATCATCTGTAAACTGTTCATCATACCAACTATGCGGGATATCAGTGAAAAAGTCCCACATCATATCCTCTATCTTTCCAATATCAATATCAGTATTCATTAATGCCCTTTTGATATTCATAAGAGTTGATTGTAACACATGAGGATAGTTTATCCTATCCCGCAACTCTAATTGAATATCAACCTCTGCGTTTTCTTTTGTTGACATTGGTTTATTCCTCTGTTGGCTTTCCTCTTTGTGTTACATATTTCTGGATAATGTTTCTCTTATCCTTTTTTGGTTCATTGCTTCTACCACTATTAAGTGATTCTTGGAATGATATAACCACCTTCTTGTGTCCTGAATTTACACTATATCGCATATTCAAAAACTCTTGGCATATCTTTTTTGCAAATTCGCCACCCTTTAAAGGCTCTATATTCTCAAAGTACATTAACCAGAAAACATCTATTGTGGATATGTTACTGAATCTTCTAACATCAACTTTGCCCGCTTGTTTAAACTCTAAGTCGCTTCCAAACTCTTTAACGAGTATTTTACCAACTTCACTTTGCGCGTCATTAATGGTTATGTTTTGTGATTTACCAACACTACCTGATGATGATTGTTTAACCACTTCTCCACTTACTAAATCTAGGTATTCATTAGACATTCTATAGTACCCCTAACTGTTGTGCAATTAATGTAAGTGCTACACCTATACCCATCAAACCCGCGGCTCTTAACCAATCTTCCCCTAATGCATCCTTTATACCACTAAACATTAGACTAGACATCCTAGAACTATTTTCATTCTTTATATCAACCTCATCAAGTTTAGGTAGTCCTGAATATGGTGCGCTTCCACCCTCTAGTTCTACAGTTAAATATATATCGGGATTCATCAACTTGACTTTCTGGGCATCAGTAAATTCTTTTACCAAATCTTCACCTAGTATAGCTGATAATCCTTCCCATAATGTACCTAGTTTCTTTGCAACCTTCTTTTGCTCTTGCGTCATTTTAGGTGTACCATCATCATTCATAACTGGTACTCCCTCTGAATCTAATACAGGGACATCAACGGTTATTGTACTACCCTTTAAATCAAATAAATACCCTGTTCCCCTCTTTGCTAACCATACAACCTCATTGCCTAATCTGTTCTTATATGAAACACCTGTCCTTATGAATCTTAATCCTCTTTTCACACAGAATAGACTT
>SDBT01006442.1_pt1 | contig 19477 bp, 41 predicted proteins | sample 2277101 | NCBI WGS metagenome assembly SDBT01 (sample SAMN10404973, study PRJNA504765) | marine sediment metagenome | isolation source: marine sediment core GS10_PC15, 103 cmbsf | place: Arctic Ocean: Southern Knipovich Ridge | collected 2010 | reverse complement strand
CGGGCGGGATAGTCTGAGTTTGAACCTGCCAATATTGCGGATAGTGAGGTACCTACCATCTAGCTTCCATCCTGCTTGCTTGAGGGTGAAACTGTCATACCTATCCCTACCTTTGAATCGAGGGAAACCCGCTTTCTCACCGCCCTTCTTAATCCGCCTGAAAAAGGCTCTGTAGCTTCTATCTAGTCTCTCAATCACATCCTGCAATACCTGAGAGCCGACATCGCCATACTCTGGGAATGATGTCTTGAGTTCAGGGAGTTGCTTTATCTGGTCATAGCAGGATATTGAACCTTTGTTTTGGTGATAGATAGTAATTCGCTGTTCAAGAGCTACATTATAGAGCCTGCGACAAAGCCAAAGCCAATTGTCAGCCTTATCAAAGATTGACTTACTACCCAACAAACGGTATTTGTAGGTCTTATTCATTTTGTACTTTGAGCCTCAATATACTTCCGTATTGTCTATAGCTTTCCATATATCTACATTAAAGTCAATAGCCTGATTCATCCCCAGCATTGAAATGCGGGGTTTTCTCAGGCGTTTTCATAAAATGTACTCCCACACTGCCTGCAATGATAACGTTGCTTCCTTGGAGTACGGCTTGTCTTAACAGTGCCATATTTCCTTACTTTATTTGATTTGCACTCTGGACATTTCTTCATTTATTTATGTATTACACCCCAAAAAAATAATCTACAGTTCTATCACCTACAATGATGCCACTTACTACAAGTTGGAGTAAGTTTGCCACCACTGAGTTTCACTAACTGCTTTATGTGATAATCTGGATCTGTTAATTGCTCATAGGTCATTGTGGCAGGGTCACGAAACTTAGGCTCAACAAGCAAAGCACCTTGAGGTTTCTCCCGAATTTCTAGAACCATAACCCTTTTCCCCCCATATCAACCCCTTTTCTTCTTTTTAGCATATGTACTCTTTTTACCATATGCCCTTTTAAGTGAAGCCCTTGTTCCCCCACCTTTTTTTCGTGCTTTCTTACCAGTAGTAACACCCATTTAATACCTCCCGCTTATATTAGCCCTATCCTTCTCTTTCGGTTCAGTTTCTTGCTTTGCTTCTTCTTCTTGATCTTTACCTTAAAGGTTGGCAAAGCACCCCATCGCCTACTCGCCCTTGCCTTGGCTTCTTTCCGCTCCGCTTTCGCCTTGTAGAAAGCTCCCTCTGACAGCAATGTCTGGCGTTTACGCTCCCTTTGCTCTAGTTCACTCCTCTGCTTCAGAGTTTCCCTGGTACGCTTTGCCCTTATATCCTTAACCTTACTCCGCCTTATGCCAAAGATCGCCATTTCTCTACCACTTTACCTTTTTCATCTTTGTCATTGAATCAGGAGACCCCTCTCTCTTCCACCGCTTATCCTCTCCACCAGTCATAAAGGGCTTCCACTTTGGAACCTTTGTTTTCCCCATTGGTTTCACATCTCTCAACTTCATTGTTTTGACCTCCAATTTTTAATAACTCCCTCTAATTTACCACTAGAGGGGATTAGGCTTAGTCAGCCCAACCCCCTCTCTTTCTTTGTGTTCAGGCAGAGCCGTCAAGGTATTACCCTCATGGAGAAGGAGTTTAGGCAGAACTTGACATCTGCTTAAGGACTCCAAAGATTATCATGGCTGCGAAAACAATCATAATAACCCCGTTAAGCCCCGCTACGCCAGAACTATAGGTGGGCGTGGTGATGGTTGCCACTGTGTCATTCAGCCCTGGTTCGAGGTTTACCCCGATGTACACAAAGATTGCGGCTAGAATTACGTTTTGTTAACTGCAACTTACTTATTCGTTGCAGACCAGACTATGCCATCATCTCAGAGAGATGCCCCTTGGTAGTCGTTACGACCTTCCCATTTCTGGGCTATGTCTCGGCGTGAGCATTTCAGCCTTCCACCGATATTCAGGGTTTGCATTAAACATCGCTGCTTAATGGGGCTATTTATTCCTAACCCAAGTATCATATTCATTTGTTAAAGAGACCTCCGACCTAAATTACTATAAACAAATGGTTAAGGCTTTTAACCCTTTCCCCGCTTATTCTTCCCCCGCTTTACATTTACCTTGCGGGCTGCTACTTGTGCCTTTTTCAAGGCTGCTTTTCGTTTTGCAGTAAAAACATATTTTTTAACCAAATCCTAACTGACCTCCGACCCTAAATGCCCTCTACTAAGACTAAACAAAAAGGCGAACTCAAGAATTTAATCTTGAAAGTCCGCCTCGATTGTTTCGTCAGCTACTTTGCTATCTAGCCTAGTATTTTAGACATTTTCTTCTTCATTACTCTCTCTCCAATTCAGCTACAACTTGATACTCTTTTTCATCCTCTTATCTCATGTATTTGTGTTTTAATAATGGTGGCAAGGATATTGGGGGTTGAGACTAGCTAACACCTCTGTACCTGTATCAGAATTCAGTTCGGAGGTCTGACGCCCAACGAATATCCTAATCGCAATTGCAATAGCAACGTTGATAGTTGCTAACTCACAACTACTGATAGAAGCAGCAGTTGCATTGTCTACGATTGTAGGTATCCTCCCCCCAATATCCTTCGCCATAGTTCATCCTCTTCCCCACTTTGGCTACAATTTAATGCTCTTTTTCAGTTCCTCTACTCTTACTGGCTGACTATCCTCAAGAAAGACAACTAACTGTCCATATCCCGTTTCCCGACACAATTCCACAAGCTTAATTTCCTTTTCAGTTAAGGAATAAGGCTTCATTTCTCTTGCTGTCGCTCGTTCTATTGATAGACAGACCTCCTAAAGAATAATCCATACTATTATAGACAATAATAACATACATAATGTCAGTTGTCAATACCCCACGCAGAAATAAATTCGGCTGGCATTTGACAAATGGTTAAGCCTTGTTGTACCATGTAAGTATGGCAAAGCAAAGTGAACGTTTAAGGAAAATCAGACAAAAGTATGGTGTGGATGCCTTCAGGAAATTTGGGCGGTTAGGAGGAAACCCTGTTTTAATTGCTCAACGTGAAGGGCGAGTCACAATTCATAAAAAACGTAAGTCTTAATGAGCAATCTTACTATACTTTTTATCTGGATGCTTTAAGTAAAAACGCCACACTCCTATAGTTTGGATATTAACGTTTGTCAATTTGGCTATTTCTCTTGATTCTACCCCTTCGCTAATCAATTTCTCAGCATACTCATGTGTTTCTTGACTATATGTATTATTTCTTGGCTTCCCCATTTTATTTAACCTGTCAGCTTTGCGTTCTATTTTAAAACCGATTAAATCTTTAAAGAACAAACGGTCTTTATAATTGGCTATGATAAGCCTAGACAAGTATTTGTCAGTTCTTACCTGTATGTAGGATTCAATCCCCAATATATCCAAACATCTTTTTACTTGCTCTAAATTCGACTTATGTTTTGAGTAGCACTCAATAGAATAGCCATTGTTGCTACCCGTTGGATATATGCCACCCTCAGCATCAAAAAAACCCTTCAAAAAGCCACATAGCATATCCTTGTGCCTATAAACAATATCGGGAACAGTAAAATGATAATCTTCATATTTATATGGTCTTAGCCAACAATATACTTTTTTAGAAAGCAAAGTCGCTGTATATCTAATTGTAGCATCTGATTTAATCTTTGATTTTGCCCTCAATTCAGGCTTAATAGTCGTTATTTCATACCCACAATGTAATCCGAGTTTTCTAACACAATCGTAAAATATATCAACGATTTCAGGTATTGTAGAACTCACAGTTACCTTATAATTCCCACCATTAGTTCTGCTAATACAGCCATCACCCAATACCACCCCAATCAAATATCCCCACTCTCTAGTATGCCCAATATTCACCTTAACCCTCGGTCTCGACAAAATCTCCCGTGTTTCCTCTGTATGCTTCTTGCCATAAAAATGGTTATTCCCCCCACTCATCATCTTTCTCATTTCCCCTCTTGCCCCAGGAACAGCCCACCGCCTTCTTGAACCTGCCAAAATCTTTTCTTTGAATATAGGATTTTCCATCCTTTTCTTCCCAGCACAGACGCAACACAAAGGACGATTAGTTCCCTTAGTGCGATATACCTGCCACCTTCCTTTTCCACACTGAACACAAGCCACAAATACTTGTCTATATCTATCACCAGATTGATATGTTCTTATTCTGGCATCACCGATATTAGGCATTACATCATTCATTATGCTTATCCTTCCCCCTTGATTTGAAGGCTTTTATTGGGTCACCACGTCCTTGTTGCTTCCAATGGTCTATCTTTGTTAGTTCCTCTTTGAGCACACGATATAATAGTTTGCGATTATTAAGTTCCCGAATCTCTAATCGTAACTGCTCAAAATCAAGTTTACTCTTTTGACCACCCATAATGTTATTATAGCACACTAAATAGTAATTACCAATAGTTATATTATATTTTTTAGGGTATTGACAACATTAACCACTACGGATATAATAGGAAGTAAGATGTCGTATCTAACCATCAAATACATAAAAGGTAATCCTTACCTCTACCAGGTACGGAGTGAAAGACGTGGCGATAGAGTTGTACAAGTTTTTGAGAGATACCTTGGTAGAGCAGAAACGGCTGATAGGGAAATAGTTGAAGTCTCTCCAGTTGCTAGAAAGAGGATTGCTGAAATGCCAGTAGCAATACCTACCACTGAAGAGGTTGTAGCACCTGAAATAAGGGAAGCAACCCCAGAGCCTATGGTAACACCTACCCCAGAGGTTATGCCTACTGCGAATGAGCTTGCTGCTATAGGTAAATACCCCGAATTGGATACTGCTATTACAAAGAGAAATAATCTCATAGATAGATATGCTCAAGCAGAAGCAAGGGCTATGGGGAGACCACGCAAGGTTGTTGAAAAGCTCTTCCAAGAACGTGAAGATGCTGAGGGTGAAGTCGCAAGACTCCATCGAGAAATACTTAAACGAGATTATGGTTTAGAACCCAGAGCAATCCCCAAAGCCGAGGTTACACCCCCAGTAACCCTTGAAGTTGTGGGGCAACGCTTTACTCCCGATACAGCACATGATATTGATGAACTTACTAATATAGTTCTAGATGGTCGTGCTCCAGTTGAGAACTATGCTCAGATTGAGGAAACTTTAAGAGAGTGGACTATGAGAGAGCCAGGGGATGTAAGGAAATTGACTAGACTTACAAGAATGAATCCCGAATATCTGAACAGATTACATAGTATACTCAAGAAGCAATATGGTGAAAACGTTGTAGTCTATAGAGGTGGTGTAGTTGGTAAAGGAACTATAAGTGTTACAACAGACAAGGACATTGCTACTAGGTTTGGGGCAGTAAGCCAATTCTCCATAAAGACTGACAAGATATTGGCAGCTAGTCCTACAATAGAGTCTGAGCTTATTGTCCAAGTAAGAGACCTCAAACCCGCAGTAGTAGAAGCACCCTATCTAGCCGAAGGCATAACCATACAACTAGAAACACCGATTGCTGACGAAGGATAACCCTACATAGCCAAGACCGATAGACATCTTTAATTTACCTAATAATATTTATTGTGTCCCCCCATTGACAAAATCTTACCTGTGAGGTATAATATGGTAGGTATGAAACAGATACAAATATTCTACTGCAAGAGATGTGGGCATGACTGGGCAAGCCGACAGGATAAACCAACTATTTGCCCAAAGTGTAAAACACCTTATTGGGATAAGGAAAGAACTAGACATGCAAGAAAAAAGTAACACCGAGTGGCAACGCCTACGCTCTGACATATATCTCAGAGACAAAGGAATGTGCTGGATATGCAATACCTTCGTTCCACTACATGAATATGACCTAGGACATATCATAGACCGCTCCAATGGTGGGCATGATGGCTATGATAACCTCGCTGTTATGCACAGACCTTGCAACCATTCCAAACCTTACCACCAAACACTTGAGGAAGCTATGAAGTGGAAACTCACAGCGTTTATGCCAGCTATTCAGCAAGCTAGGGGTGTTACTTCACACTTGCCTATAAGTATCCAACAGCACCCCAAAAGACAATACTCCCCACTACCAACTAAGAGATATAAAAAAACCAAACCACCAAGTCCACATATTCTAGCACAAAGAAAACAGCAATATGAAGAGCAAATAGCCAAAATCAAACCAAGAACGATCTGCTGGATACAAGGTAGACCAATGGGTGGTGCAATGTGGAAAGTATTGCCACCACCTTATAGCCAAGAGGATATGTTCACAATAAGGCAAACTCCACCTGGTGCTACAGATAATGGTATGGGAAGTGTTTTTGACACTATCCAAGTGATAGGAGGCATCCTAACCCAAGAGGTTAATATATCTCTTGGGCATGTAAACATTCATATAAGCCCTAACCCCAATGGAGGGACACTAAGCATAACCTTCTCACAGGGAAAGAAATCTAACATAGACCAACGTTCAAGAACAGTAGGTATGGGCATAGGACAAATACCCCTAGAGAAATGGTACAAGGCAAAGGCACAAGGCATAACCTTTAGAGACTTCATAGATACCTATCCCTCATTAGGGGAGAGTCCTCTCACAATAGGGCAATTTTAAGTTAAGAATCCTATGTAAAGTTAACCACTACACCCCATAATTAACCCTGACGGGCATTATGCCCAGTCCCACCACCACGAAGCAGGACGACACTCCATTGACCTTGTGTGGTTAACCACTACACCCCTTAATTAACCCCGACGGGTAAAATGCCAAGTCCTGTCGCCTTGCCTGACGCAGCGACACTCCCCCCGACCTTATGCAAACCTCAGTCGCCTCCCTGTCTCCCCACACGCTGTCAAAATGTAGTGGTTAACTATAGCATTTTATCTACCTTATTATATATACCCTGAATTGAGCTTAAATTATTTTTAACCTAATTCCCAAAAGTGAGTATATGAGGGCTACAGAGAGCTACAGCAAGATAATACTTTTTAATCTTGCCTTGCCACGCCTAGCACTAAATCGCTACCAATGCTTATAAATCACTACCAGCTATCTTCAATAGGTTTTTTCTATTGATTATAGGCTTGACTACACTTGACTAGAGGTTTATAGTGGTAGTATCAAGTAAAGGAGGTAAGAGAAATGAAATGTCCAAAGTGTGGTAGTGAGAAGCTGATACCTTGCATAGATGGGAAACAGCAACATTACAGGGACTGTGGTCATATCTTCACACCAACCGTCTAGCCTCTTGACCCACTGCGGGAGTGACAGCCCGCAGTAGTGAGGGGATTAGAGACAATGAAAGCGACAAGGCAAGGGCTAGAATCATACGCAAAGCGCATACTAGATAAACATTATCCCGATATACCTATGCCTACTATTACAATAAACTTTAAGTCAAAGCGATATGCTGCCTTTGCTCATTTTGACCATAGCATATCAATGACTAAATGGATTATGAAAGATAGGCAAGAAGCATATTCCACTATACGGCATGAGTTAGCACACAATATTGTGTATTGGTTAAAGTTACCTTGTGTTATATCACATGGCAAGGAATTCAAGCGGATATTAAGGCAGATAGCACCTAGAACTTGGCAGAATGATTTACACTGGCATATGACCGAAGCCATAAGCCTAGCACGTGAAAAGCAAGGCATAAAAGCAAGAGCCTATAAGCCTATGGCGTGGAGGAACTTCACTTGTGGCAATCCTGATTGCCCAGGCAAACACCTATACAATTGGAAGCGTATACCATCCTATATACAAAGAGGATTATTCGCTAGGTGTAGAGATTGCGGAAGTCCTGATTTAGTCGAGATAAACGGAACCGCTAAATTTACTAGCGTTCACTAATATTGAAAGGGGTATATAATGGAAGGTAAAAAGTGTTCGGTTAGAGTTGGGGGCGAGGGATATTCTATAAATTCGGGAAGTCCTTGCCAAAATCTCGCAAAGGTTGTGCGGAACGGCAGACCATATTGTGGGATACACGACCCTGAATACAGTAAGGAAAAGCAGCGGAAATGGAATGAGCAATTTGATAAGAAATGGGCTAAGGAAAGGGATAGGCAACAATTGCGGGATGCTCGATGGAAGGCTACAGAAGGGTTGACTTTAGCGGAATTAGAGCAAGTAACTCCAGGCTTAATCAGGGAAGCATTGAATAGTAGTTAGCACCTTAAAGGAGGTATAAGAATGGACACATTATTTAACGAACTAAAAACAGAAGCGGAGCGGATGGGCTTTAAGTTTGAATGGCGGGAATGGGTGCCAGATGGCTACATAGAAGATGAAGAGGGTAACGATACTAAACGCTTGATAACGAAGAGGGATACAGCTTGGAAAATTACATTCCCTCCAGATTATCCTAGACCTTTTACTATGATTGAAGTGAGTACGGGGAACGAAGCGTCTATGATTAGGTCATTACAGCATTCAATAGATGAGTATAACAGGCGTGAAGAAATCTACGCAGAAAACAAACGGGTATCAGAAGAAACCAAAAAGGCAATGCAAGCCTTTAATGAAAAGTTTAGCCATAAGTCTTGACCAGTAATGGCAAGCGGGTAAAATCGAAAGGGGTATATAATGGAAGGTAAAAAGTGTTCGGTTAGAGTTGGGGGCGAGGGATATTCTATAAATTCGGGAAGTCCTTGCCAACATCTCGCAAAGGTTGTAAGGGACGGCAAGCCTTATTGTGGAATGCACGATCCTGATGCCATTAAGGCAAGGCGGGAAAAACGAAAGAGAGGGACAAAGGCGCAAGGCAGTCATACTCAACTTAGCCTATGGCATTAGTACAAAAGTCTTCGACCAAAAAGAAAGCGAGATTAGAGAATTCCTAGAGGCACTACAAAAGCAAATAAAATAAAGTGATCCAAGCCATAAGTCTTGACCAGTAATGGCAAGCGGGTAAAATCGAAAGGGGTATATAATGAGTTTTAGAAACCAAGAACAACACGATGCTTTCAAGGAATGGTGGAAGACATATGTTAAGGAATACTTCCCCGAACAAGCAAAAGCTGTGGAAGATGTCGAGAGTGCTATGTTCGTCATCAAGATGGCTTACTCGGCAGGAGTAAGAGGAATGGCTACCCGTGTCCAATCCAGCCTATCTTTTGAAACATTATCATCTACAGTAATAAAGGAAGATAACAAAACACAAGATCAGCCATAAGTCTTGACCAGTAATGGCAAGCGGGTAAAAAGGAAAGGGGTATACAATGAAAATCGCTATCAAAACACAAACAGCAAGGGCAACAAACTATAAAGAGGGATTGAATTGCGTTAATCTATTCCTACAAGACCGAGTGAGCAATACCAAATTTCAAGTAGGTTTGCAAGTAACAGAATGGGGAGATACAAAGCCTATTGAACCTATCATTTTATTTGAAATAGACAACAAAGAATATCGGCTCACAATACCAGAAATTAAGGGCTTGTTATCAGCCGTAAGTCTTGACCAGTAATGGCAAGCGGGTACAAAAAGGGGAATAGAACAATGGCAACAGAATACAGTATCAATGTTGACTGGAGTGAGGAGTTTGAGAAATGGGAGAATATTGGGCAGAGTTATATGAGGGAGTTCTATGAAGAGCATCCGAAAGAAGCCGAAGAAATAGGCTACGAGGTAGAGAATGGCGAAGTTAAATACCTTGATGAGTTAATAGATACCCATGAGCCGATGATGAACTACGCTTATCCGCTCCAATGCGACCCAACATTATTTGATGATGGTAAGGAAAGGATCATCAAGGTATGCCGTGAAACCTGCTTAACTGTTATGTATAAGGATGATGAGGATACATATTACTTAGCCTTGTGTGGTGGCGGTATGGACTTAAGCCAAAGCATAGCGAGAGCTTATCAAATCCTAGAGACCTGGTTGCCAGTTTCTTTACTGGGTGCAGTATGTAAGCAACCAGAACTTAGCGTATCTGGTGAAGCTTGGCTGGAGATGGCGAAACAGATACGGAAGCAACTGAGTATGGAGAGCGACAGACTCCGAGAAGCTCGCAAGCAATGGGGTAATGCAATTCAAGAATATAAGATTAAGAGACTAGCCATAACCAAATAGCCGAGAGCTAACCTCTTAACCCACTGCTCTTGAGTGGCATAAGAATATTGCTGACTAGTTAGTTAGACCTTTACTCTACCCCTTAGCCACAAGCCGTCAAGTAAGATGATAACGGGCTAAACGGGTTAAGGGGTAGCGATAAAGGGGATAACAAAATAAAGGGGTAGATCATGACACAAGTAATAGGTAATTTAATAGCAGGGTTAAGTATAATCGGATTTGTTGCACTTCTAATATTCGTAACAATAATAAATATCATAGTGAAATAAAAAGGAAAGGGGTAAAAGATGCCACTAAGTGGATTAAAGAGAAAAAGGGATATACATCTTAGCCAAAAGCGTACTTGTGGAGAAATTGACAGAGGAGCAGGTGTCTATGGAGGATGTTATGCCCACGAAGATAAAACACGCCATCACAATGCCTATTGTCACTTAGGTTATAGATGCTCAGATAGAACTCCACAAGAACCTTGTCTAAAACCTACAACCACAAGCCAATATGTTTATGCTCTAAAGTTAAGGGGGAAACTATGAAACTAGAGCAAGCAATCAGCGAGAAGCTAATCCTTCACACCGTACCGATAGAACTAAGCTTGGCATATATCATTTACTTGATGGAATATGCAAGGTTAAATAAAAATTAAAAAAGGGCTTGACAAGACTTGATGTTAGTAGTATCATATATATGTATGTATGGTTAATGCAATAAGGAAGGGGATAAACTAAAATGATAGTTGCACTGATAGTAATAGCTCTAGCTTTTGTCTGGCTACTCAAAGAGACGGACTACTTGAGGGTTAGACTTGAAAGCACTGCATACCAGAGAACGCAACTAGTCAAGGCAAAAATGGGTAACAGGGATAAAGCTGATATGCCACTTATGTAAGATGAGTATGGAGGATACTCTTGATTGCGAGGCTTGTGATGACAGAAAGTTAAGGCTGAAAGCCCTAGCCAAAGCAGAGGAGGAATAATGGCAATTAAGATGTTTCACTTACAACCTACAGGCGAAGATGAGTTTGGCGATTGTTTGGTTTTTCAGCAGTCAGATGAAAGCCTCAAAAATAACCTTGCCTATCAAGACTCCATTGAAGCAGGATGGAAAGTTGTTGGTGAATATGAGCTAGTCTTAATTGCTGGCGATCCTGTGATGCTACCTGAAGGAATAAGTGAATAAAGGAGACAGAATGAAAATAACTTGTGAATACTATAAAGGCAAACCTTGTAAAAACCTACACCCTAATCGGTGTGCTAGTTGTTGTGTGAAATTGAGTGGTAGGAGGATAACTAATGGAAAATGGTAGAGGGCAACAGGATTACATACCAGACAGAGAACCAGAAAAAGATAGCAGAGGATATACTAAAGGGGAATGGAAGGCAACTGATTGGGTTATGATTAAAGGTGAGCGGTTTTACGACATAGAAACTGATGAGGAAGTCATCGCAACAGGCGTAATTGAAGCCAACGCCCACCTGATAGCAGCAGCACCAGATATGTATGAGGCTTTGAAAGAAGGGATTGAGGAACTACTTACCTGTGAACAAGAGGCACAGACAGAGGAACAACAATCACGAATAGAAAGCACTCGGCATATAATTGAAGAAGCCCTAGCCAAAGCAGAGGGTAAGCTAATGGAATATAAGGAATGGGAAAGACCTTGTGGTTGTAAGATTGTGCAAGATACTACAATACCTATAATTCAGCATTGCCCACTACACAAAGCAGCACCAGATATGCGTGAGGCTTTGAAGGGGATAGTAGCAGAGGGAACACGAGCTTGCCAAAATGGTGAGTATCCTGTTAGGAGCACATATAATATTGACCTTGTTGATAGGTTAGCAAGGCAAGCCCTAGCCAAAGCAAGGGAGGTATAAGAGAGGGAGTTATAGGTATGTTAGACCATGACCAAGGGCTAATTGATTTCAGTTATAACAAAAGGAGATGTGTTAGATGCAGGAAGAAATTTAACAAGTTTCTTTGGTTTTGGTATCAACATATAGTAAAACGAGTATTCTATAGCCATTTATCTGGGACTCCAGGATGGACAAGGTACTCTGAACGAGTCCGCATGGTACACGTTTGTTATAAATATCAATATTTCTATTGAGGAAGGAGGTATAAGATGAAAGTGATGGTCAATTACAAATGCTGGGGATGTGGAAGTGTTACACAGGTAGAAGAGGACATTGAATTAGAACCCCCTGTCCGAGAAATTGACTAGTGGAATATTTGCTCAGAATGCCAAAAGAAAAAGGAGACAAAAAAGGAGGTAAGAAATGGAAACTAAATTCGACATTGAAGTAGAACTGACAGAGGTTGGTGGTAACGCTTTTGCAATCATCGGCACAGTAAGAAAGGCACTGAGAAAGGGCGGAGCAACACCCGAACAGATTACAGAATTCCAATCAGATGCTACGAGTGGCGATTATGACCATCTGCTCCAAACTTGTATGGAGTGGGTAAATGTGACTTAGGTTAGTATAGTCAGAGAAAGGAGGAATAAATCAATGACCAAGAAAAGGGTCCTAGCAATAGCCCTCAGTAGCCCACTACTACTAGTAATCTTAGCGTTAATGCTTCTCTCATCTTGCGTGGGCTATGCCGTAAGCGGGAAGTGGGAACTGAAGGCAATGATAAAAGCATGGAGTCGATAACTAATATAAAGGATAGGAGGAATGGCAATGGCTGACAATTGGATAGACCAATCGGATGAAGACTCAAAGAGCCGTGACAAGGAACTCAGGGAAGAAGCAAAAAGAGCCGACCAAGAAGCAAGAAAGATGGCAAGAGAATATGACAATGAAACAAGAAGGCGAGCTAAGAAGTATGATGAGGACTAGGCTTTAGCCTAAACAATAAAGGAAGGGGGGAAGGTAAATTATAGTGTCTTGTATATCGGTCAACCGCCAGCAACTACTTGAAGCCCTTCGGTGGAGGTTATGCCTTAGCCAAGGAAGCCGAGAGGAGATAGTAGGGTAGAAGCACAAACAGGACAAGACTGTATAAAAGACCGAGCTAACCTTTAGCCTAACCACTAATGAAAGGGGAGAGGAAAATGTATAAGAAAGACTTTGACAATGAAAGGGAAGCAAGAATATTTAGGGACTCTAAACGAGATGAGGGACACGCAGCATCACTATACACCTATGGAGAAGACAAACACAGAGTTAAGGTATTAGAGCGTGAAACGAAAGAAGAACAGCAAAAGAGTCAGGGTTGGTTATCTAATCAAGCCTGGAATCTATCAAATGATATTACAGGCTTGACCAAAATCAAAGAACTGATAATATCGCCTGACTTTGGCTCTGAAATTGAGGATGCTGTATTTGTCGCCAAGAAACTGGAAACGGAACACTGGTTTACTACCACTAATTCTGTCATTGCCTTCTTTGATGGTGATTTCAACTTAGAGAAGATTAAGGAAATGGTAGATACCGCACTCCAAGACTATGATGACGAATGGAATGATAAGAGTTAGCCTTTAGCCTAACCACTAATAAAAGGGGGAGTTGGACAATGTTTGTAACACTAAATGCAGAAAACTTCAGGATGTTATGCAAGTTATTTGAAGATGCTAATAAAGACTTGGCAAGGGTGGATGCTCCCAAAGAGCCTAACGCTTATAATCCTACGAGTTTTGATATAAGCTATTCCAGACCAAAGCCCCGTATGCGTATTGCTTACGATGGGAAGCAGGGACTTGTATCTATCCCTGATGATATATTAATTGAAAAGGGCTAGTGTAATAGTTTAGCCTAACCACTAATGAAAGGAAGGATAGATATGTTAACTAGATATTGTACCAAATGCCATAGACCTATCCGCACCAAACTGGAACTTGATGGCGAGGGAAAGTTCTATCATCAGTATTGCCTTTGGGGATTCCTAAGCCGAGGGCTAAGAAAGTTAAATAAACTAAGGCAGTCTTTAGCCTTAACCACTAAAGAAGGGGGAGAGGATAATGAGAAACTGGCTGGCAAATAAAACAGAGGATATTCTAGATAAATTCGGTTGCCACTCACTGTCTACAAAGTGGTTTCACCTCCACTCAAGGAAGCAGTGGTATCAGCCACATTATAAATATTGAGAGCAAGAAAAGAATGAACGATATTGATTACAACCTAAAAAATCTTACCAATACATTTCCTGTTCCTGCTGATTGCCCCGCATATACCCTAGTAGTGACACCTAAGAGGAGCATTTGGTGGAATGTGGATTACATTCCCTATCGTGGGAAACCTGAGTGGTGTGCTAAGTGCTGTCTTTATGGCACTTATTGTGATGGATATACAGTAAGACCACGATTAGAAGAGGAATCAACCGATGAAGCCTAGAAAAGCTCGCAATAAGAAACAGAGGATGATTAAACATCGAGAAGAACGATATCAACATGCCATACAAAAGGTGATAGATGGTAAAGCAGAGCCAGGTTTTGCTACTAAACGCTGGGACAAACTCAAGGAGGTAAAAGGTAAGTGAGAGAGCATAAATATAGGGCTTGGAGAAAAGAAAACAAGGAGAGGGTAAATGAAAGAAGAACAGGTTAAGAGGGTGAGAGAGGAGATAAGGCAAGCAGTAATGCCTTTGTCTAAAATGAGGGCAATTAGTATGACGAAGGATATGAGTGCCGACAGAGAGTTGATAGCAGATAACATCGCTAATGAACTGACTAGCACAATCCTCTCCAACCCACATATAGGGATTATAGATGATGACCAGAAGAGTTTGCCAGAGGCTACTAGAAAGTATGCTGACGAATCTGATAAGGGAGATATTGAAGGAATGGCTTATGTTAGAGGCTACTATATATCCCAAAGTGATATGCTCAATGCCAACTTCAAAAAGCTAATAAAGGAGGGAGTAGATGAGAAAACCAAAGTTTAGGGCAAAAATCAAGGGTGATGCAGGTGTCTATGAAGTTTCGGCTATAGATTGTCTTTACCAAACAGCCTTGATTGAGCGTGCCTGTGGGAATGAATTGGTATCCTTTGAGAAGATACAAGCCTTCCTGGAATACACAGGACTCAAAGACAAGAACGGCAAGGAGGGATACCATAAAGATATTTGCCAAGATGATGATGGTCAACTCTACACAATAGAATGGGATAGCGACCAAGCAAGGTTTTGCTTACTTCATAATACCGTAGACGTAGTACTAAGTATGGCAGAGCTTAAAAACTTAGTAGTAATCAGCAACATCTATGAGAACCCTTCGGAGGTAAAAGGTAAGTGAGAACGAGAGAAGTTGTAAGTAGGGTAAGAAAATTCACGGATTACTACGGCTTTGATATTCCCCAAGCCCCTGAATTGAAAACCAAACTCGATTGCAAAGAAGCTTTGGAGAGTCATAAGAGATGTTTGGAAGAAGCTCTCATTGATGCTCTCACAGGGGTTGATAGATTTATCATAGAGCTAGGATTAGAGTGGGTAGGGGAGAAGTAAACAATGAGAATCGCCTACATCGGAAAAGCTAAAACTATGACACTGAAGGAAATCTAGTTGACATGGAAGTTCGGAAGGAAATTAGAATCATTGGAGGATGTGGACTTTTGCAAGAACTAGCCATACCCAAGAAGCCAGGACATCCTTGCCCTTGTGGAAACCGAGAGTTTTGGCTTAGGGATAAGGGATGGGGCAAGCTCGAATGGGTATGTCAGAGATGCCATCCTTGCCCCTACACAGAGAATATAACATGGCATGAAATAGAGGAAGGAGAAGATAAATGAGAAAATTAACAACTACCCAACAAGAAGTAATAGACTTAATAAAACAAGGATGGGAATTAGGAAACGATTTATCAATTAATGGCAGAAGCTGGATACAAAAGGGTGGACTCGGCAAAGGTGGTGAATCCAAGGATGTTAGCTCATCAACAGTTCGTACCTTAGAGTATCTAGGCTATATTGAACGGGGAGAACGCCATTTCCCAACACTCCATTATAGACTAAAGACAGAAAAAACTACCACTGATATGGAACTAGTAAAAAGTGAGCCTGCGCATGGTGATACTTTCAAGCATCCCTCTTTTGGTACTATCAGCTTTACCACGACACAAGGAGGCAGTCAAGCCTTGTTTGGTAGTAGTATCAAGCATAACAATGTGATTATTCTAAGGATAAGCCGTGCCGAAAAGCATCGTGCCAATGCCAATGACTATGTTTTCAGCAGCGGCGTTATCGTTGAGGCATATATGTCACCAACTCAGTTTGCCGATGCCATAACTGGGCATGGCAGTGGTGGAGAAGCTCCCATTACTCTCCAATTCACCGAGAAGGATGGGCGGATTGATCAGCCTTCATTTGAGAATAAGAGACTAGAGTTTGAAAAGGAGTTCTTCCAGAGCGCTAATAAGATAGTCGAACAGATAAATGAGACTATTGAGAAAGCTAAGGACAAGAAAGCCCCACAATGGCTAGTCCACGATATGGAAGTAACAAAGGGTTGGCTCAAATCAAATATACCTTACCTGGCTGAACAATTTGCGGAACAAATGGATAAGACTGTTACAGAAGCAAAGGCAGAAGTTGAGGCTTATGTAACTAGCGTAATTCACCAAACAGGGTTAGAGGCACTTGAAGATATGAGACCTCAACTGACTGGGGGGGAAGGAGAGGAAAAGGAGGCGAAAGAATGACAATCTTAAATTATGTTGATGCCCGTGTTTGGTGGATACCCCAAGTTCCAATGAAGGCTTTTCATGTGCCTGTTAAAACAGTTGAGGAAGCCATACTAGTTCTTGATACACTCGCCAAATATGACTTATTCCAATTTGCGACTAATGTAAAACCCGATTACTCTAATGCTGGTGGGCTAGAAGTGCAAGAGGAACTTAATGGTGAATGGTCTGAGTATGAAGATGAAGAGGGCAGAGATATTAATGACATTATGAGAGATAAGGTTAAGACTTAGCACTAATAGGAAAGGAGACGAAGATGAAGTATCTCGGTTTATCAAACTTTGGTGGATTGCCAGTTTATAGTAGTTGGCTTTTGCCCAATAAAGAGATTATTCATGTTGACTTGGATAGGAAAGATTACTTTGAATATATCCACACTCTAAGAGAACGATGCGGTGAAGTTTAGTTCCCATAGAAGGGAATAAAAAGGAGGAGCAAATGCCATCAACACAAGCACTTTTAAAGGCTTATGGGAACATACCCGTTCCTGATAGTTATAATTCTGACGGGACTTATCAGGAAGCATTTGACAGAGACCCTGAATATAGATACTCCATAAGACAAGCCTTAATGCGTCTTTATGAAAGGGATGTCGCAACGATTAAAGAGGATAGGGGAAGTTAACCACTATAACCAAAAGGGTAGATAACATGAAAAAGGGGAAGGGAGATAAAATGGACGACAACACCAAACGAGAAAATGGGCAGTATTTTACAAAAGGTAATTGTTTTAAACTACTGCCATTCATCGAATGGTTTGAATCTATTCCTAATCATAAGACCATAACTATAATAGAGCCATTTGCAGGAAATGGAAATATACCATCACTAATGAAGGAGGCAGGCTATAACAATATATGGAAACTTTATGATATAGCTCCACAAAACAACAATACAATGTATGAAGATAGCATTAAGCATTGCCCACAAGGGGAATGTATAATTACTAACCCCCCCTATTTAGCGAAAAACTCTGCCACTCGCAGAGGCTTGAAGTTCCCAAAGACAAACTATGATGATTTGTATAAATTAGCATTGGCAAAAATGTTGGACTCTGCACCATATATCGCTACTATCATTCCAGAAAGTTTTATCACCTCTGGTCTATTTTTGAATCGCATTTCAAGGGTAATCAGCCTTAAACTAAAAATGTTTGAGGACACTGATTGCCCCGTATGCCTCGCCCTATTTTCACCTGATAATGAATTCAAGGTATACAGCAACAACAACCTAATTGGCAATATGAATGAATTAAAAAAATATTTACCATCCCCCAAAAGCTCTAAACAGTGGATATTTAATGATAGAAAGGGAGCAATTGGATTGATTGCCATTGATGATACTAAGACCAATGCTATACGATTTGTAAAGGGAAGCACCATACCAAGTGTTAATATTAAGGTATCAAGCCGAGCGATAACAAGAGTTCAAAGTAGTGCCAATATTAACGATTTAGATACTTTCATAAGGATAGCCAATAACATATTGGTAAAATTTAGAAAAGACACACAAGATGTGTTTTTAACATCATTCAAGGGCATTAGAAATGATGGTAGGTACAGAAGGCGATTGGATTTTGGATTAGCGAAAGCAATCCTTGATTTGGCTTATGAAAACTTGGAGGGGAGGAGAGAAAATGCCAATTGATTATGATGACCTAAAGAAGAGGGCGTGGAGAGAGAATATGATAGCCTTTAACTTGACTGATGCTTCAGTCAGATTAAAGATAAATAATTGGGCTTCACTCAGGGGGATTGATATTGAAGATTTATTGATAGACATTCAAGGTAGCAAATATTTTAAATATACATTTGCTAAAGACCCTGTTCGCCAAAATATCTATGAAAAAGCTGCATTGGAATTCCTATCTAATATCCTTCTTATTAAGAATGTTACTAAATTGCCAGCAGGTAGGGAGAAAGCACTTTTCGTCAATAATGGTATCCTTACGCTAGGAGAAAACATACCTAGAACTAGACGAGAGGAACATAAATCAAAAAGCATAGACATAAAATTCACAGTTAAGGCTTACAAGCAAAGGAAGGCTGATTTAATATGCTATGCTATGCACAAATATACAGAGGCGGAAGGTGGAGCACAAGATAATCAATTATCTGACTTAAGGATATTCCTAGAAAATTGCCCAACAAAACGGCAGGAGTGCTACATTGCTTTTACTGATGGCAATTATTACAATAACAGAATCCAAAAACTAAAGAGCGAATTTGACATACTCTCTAAAAGAAGAGTATTCACTTTGAATGAATTTGAAATATGCGTTTTAGAAGGACATATTATTTAGGGCTAACTACCCAAGCAAGAAGGAGGAATAAATGATTAGGTTAGATAAGAAAGACAAATTTGATAAAATAGGGGATGTTCTCCAAAAAATTTGTGGCTATAGCCTTATAGTTATCATTGGTCTTGTTTTATTTATTAAAACAGGTGAGGCTGAAGCATATGGAGCACAGGCTATGGTAATCATCTTAGCAATCTCTGTACTTTACTTTGTAACTCTCGCCTATAGGAGGAATAAATGACAGAAAATGATTCGCACTGCCCTGAATGTAACAAGAAACTCATCCCTTTCCCTTCTGGGTTTAAGAGATATAACAACATAACTAAGAGAGTGAAACGACGACAATGTACAAACCCTCAATGCCCTATATTCTCAACATTATTTAAAAGAGGACGAGTATCCTTTATACAGAAAGGAGACGATAAACCATGACAGAAAATGATTTGTACTGCCCTGAATGTAACA
>SDBT01006441.1_pt1 | contig 19478 bp, 19 predicted proteins | sample 2277101 | NCBI WGS metagenome assembly SDBT01 (sample SAMN10404973, study PRJNA504765) | marine sediment metagenome | isolation source: marine sediment core GS10_PC15, 103 cmbsf | place: Arctic Ocean: Southern Knipovich Ridge | collected 2010 | reverse complement strand
TTCCAAGCATGGCCATCATGGAATGTATCAGAAAATGATGCAGATTTCCGGATCCAAAAACGGCTATCATCGCGACCAAATCTTCATGGAGGAGAAACGTTCAGATTACCTTTGGTGCCTTCATTGTAGACGGACCTACCGGCGCGGCGAATATCGGGATGTCGATGGCTTCCAGATGTGCCCGTACAAGGGCTGCGATGGCAGCACCGTCCTCGACGGCATCGATTGGGAGCGTTTCCGCGAGGATTACCCCAAGTATCCGAAAATCCCTGTGCACGACAAGGTATACGGGATGTAGTATCGCGGGTGACATGAAGTCCCGTAGATCGGGTTCCTGATCCCGCAAAACGGGAGAGAAACCCGACAATAGAATGGATGCCGGATTCCTACGGATCTGTATGGACAAGTCCGGCATGACAAGAAGGGGCCGCGAGTCAGGGCTTGCCCTGACCGCAAACAGGTGCGTGGTAGCGGTCACGTCAAGACGTGACTCGCATATGAAAGCCCCGCGCTCCCGACAAAACAGGCTTCATCTTCCGGTTCCGCGTCTGCCGCCCCGCTTACCGCCTCCTCTTTGGCCCTTCCTATCGCCACGTCTGTCTTTTCGCTGACGCATTTCGTCTTTTAATTTATCGTATTCTTTTTTCTGCTTGTCGTTCAATACCGCCATGATTTTCTCATCCGTGGCCTTCCGTCTGGCCTCCGCGGCCTTTTTGGCCCCCTCACGGTCGCCGCCGGCCCGGAATTTTTCACGATCTCTTTCAGCCCGCAGGCGAGCAGTTTCCATTATAGCGCGGATCTCGTTGACCTGGCCGTCGGTCAGATCCAGTTTCTCCTTCATGATCGTCAGACGGCGTTCCCCGCGATCCGATCTCTCATCGGCAATTGCGAGAGAATGGGAAAGTCCCATAAAAATGATTACCATAAGCGCGGTAGCGATTATTCTGATCGATTGTCCAGTTTTCATCCTTAACTCCTTTGTTGCGCTCGCTATTTCATGACCCTCTTATCTGACACGATATGTTTTGGAAAGTTTAAGTACAAGCAAATAGGGGCTACGATGATCTGTCCCTACAGATATTTTGTTTTTTTCGTTGTGCGGTCGAGTAATATTTCCCGACCGTTTTATTATGCTAAATTTAATATCCACTTAATTTCGATTGACATTAAAGGGATTGCATCTATGTTGATCCCTGGAGAAAACTTATGCTGCCGCTTCTGTTGCTCTTTCTGTTAATAATCGTTTTGATCAGGTTTAAAATTCCTATAGGATTTTCCCTTCTTGCCGGCGCTTTGTTTCTCGGAATCTGGAACTACGGGTTGGGAGGCGAACTCTGGATACTGCTCTATCAATCCTTCATCAATGTCAAAAGCTGGAATCTTGTAATAACAGTGATTCTGATTCTGACATTTGCCAACCTGTTTGAGTCGGCCGGTTTCGTCAAATCGCTGGTGTTATCGCTGGAATCTTTTCTATCGCCCCGCTGGGTCGGCCGGGCAGCTCCGGCGATCATCGGGCTTCTGCCGATGCCGGGAGGCGCCATGGTTTCAGCGCCCATCGTCAAGGAGATCGGGAGGAATACTGATACCAAACCGGAGATTTTCACTGTGGCCAACTATTGGTGGCGTCATGTCTGGGAGGCTACATGGCCTTTATACCCGAGCATAATACTGGCGGCAGCGGTATTGAAAATCTCCGTCTGGGATGTAGCCATAATCAACTTCCCTATCAGCGCCACCTGCATTGCCACCGGTCTTCTGCTGGGGAAAATCGGCAATTCTCAAAAATCGGGAGCCAGGATTGATTTGCTGCTTCTCTTAAAATCGCTCTGGCCCATACTTTTCATAGTCTTGTTGGGTCTGGTTCTGAAAGTCGATCTGATTTTCTCGGTAGTGTTCGTAATTCTGATCCTGATTTTTTCGTATCATATCCGGTTGTCCGTAGTGAAGAAGGCTCTTCTGAAAAGTTTCTCTCCAAATATCATCGTCCTCATCTTCGGAGTCATGACATTAATGTATACCATGGAAACGACCGGCACGGCCGCCCTTTTCTACGAGGAACTTCTCCGGATAAATATCCCCCCTGCTCTTGTTGTATTTGCGGTGCCTTTTGTTGTCGGAGTTCTAACCGGCGTAACATCGGCCTATATTGGTGTGGGCTTCCCCGTAGTACTTCCGCTATTAGGGACTGAGTCATTATCCTTTAAGGCCGGGATGCTTCTGGCGTTTGCCGGCGGATTCATGGGGGTAATGGCATCTCCTGTCCATCTTTGCCTGGTGCTGACAAAAGAATACTTCGGGGCTTCATTAGGAAAAACTCTGACGCTTTTAATTCTGCCGATTGTCTTAACCTCATGTATATCGTGGGTTTTGGCTTTCACCTTATATAACTGATAATTTTCTAATGACCGGCTATAGATTTCCGATATTAGCTACCGGGAGGGAAATTATGGGAGAAATGACCAGCATCATAATCGGGATATCTGTTGTGGTTTTGACATGGACGGTGGCGAAGCTCAACGATAAAGTCGATAAGCAAATCAAGCGTTTCAAACGCTTCGAAGATGCGCTCAAAAAAAACGCCACGGGGCGAGCGGGCAGACCGGCCACAAATCACAACAAACAGCCCCAAGACGTTTACCGCTAATAAGATAGGCATACCGCTTACAATTCTCTATCGAAATTATTGGGAACTCCCCACCGCTAATTATGTATAATGATGTAAAGGAAATTGCGGAGGCCTATGGCAGCTAATTCCGGAAACACGAAAAAACCGGCAATCTCGGATAAGGAGCTAATGGAATTGATCCAGGCCGGTGATGACAAAGCCTTTGAAATGCTGGTAGGACGGTTTCAGGACCGCCTGCTGAATTTTGTGGGACGGATCGTCACGGACCGTGATACCGCCGAGGAGTTGGTTCAGGAGACTTTCTTAAGAATTTTCAACCAGAAGAATAGTTACACTCCCGAATATGCCGTCTCAACCTGGATATATACTATAGCACTCAATCTGGCGCGATCCGAACTTCGCAAAAGGAAGCTACGGCGCTTCTTGAGCCTCGATTTCATCAAAGAGGAAGCTGATGTTGAGCTACCTGCTAAGATCGATCTCCAATCTGTTAGCCTGGCGCCGATTATTCAGAAAGCAATAGAAAAACTGCCTGTTGATTACAAAACGGCTTTCGTACTCTGTGATATTCAGAGGCTTCCTTATCAGCAGATAGCCGAGGTAATGGGAGTTCCAGTCGGCACGGTCAAATCGAGGATAAATAGAGCAAGATCCATGCTAAGAGATAAGCTTAAACCTTATAAGGAGATATACCATGAATTGTCGAGGGGCATCCCGCAGACTATCAGCTTATATTGACAGCGACCTTTCCCCTGGCATAAGGCAATCGGTGGATGAACACCTGCAATCCTGCAGATCCTGCAAGCAGAAACTCGCCGAATTGAGGGCTATTGTTATAGCGGCTCACAATATGCCGCCATTGAAGGCCTCTGGTGGTTTCAAGGAACGGGTTCTGGCTGTCGTCCATGAGGGGAGGGAATCGCCATGGAGGATGGAGACCGCTCGTTTAAGGCTGGCAATGGCCGGAGCGGGATTCGTAACGGCTGCGGCACTGGTGTTCTTTCTGGCAGGCCCGCCATTTTCATCGGTACCAACATCGGGCTCCGGTGATAAAAATCAGATTACGACAAATTCTCAAGGGCAGGCCGTCGCGCCGGCGGGTCTTGATTTCACCGACGATCCCCGGATAAAGATAGAATCTTTCCCGGTGCCGGAAGGAGCAGCGAGTATGGATTTTACATATGACGATAGTTTATTATTCGCTGATTCTACCTCGAGGATTGATGAGTTTATACTCCCTGTGGTTGAAAAATCACGGGAAAACGTTAATGTCAAATTTTAGAAGGGTCGGGATGAGAAGAAAGCTAAAGATTTTTACGGTTTCGCTGACGACTATCTTAATCTCTTTCGGGGGAACGGCATATAGCAGCATTCTGAAGTCCCTCGACGATGAACTGACCTTACTGGTGGAAGAAACCGAACCTTATCTGGTAACGGTTAAAGGCAAAAGGGCCTGGAGAAATTTAATAGCCACCGGAATTGTGTACGATAAAGAAGGTCATGTGATAACATCATCGCATGTTTACGGCGCGGGTGAGTTCGAAATCACTTTTAAAGATGGAACCTCCTTTATCGCAGAGAAAATAGGTATCGATCATCAGACCGGCCTGGCGGTTTTGAAGATTGATAGCGACGCATTGAATCCGCCAAAATGGGAGAGCACTCCAGAACTCAGGAACGGAGCCTGGATAGTGGTGGTGGGCAATTCCTACGGAATCCCCGCCACTGTAAATATAGGGACTTTCTCAAAGCGCACCGATGAGGGATTTCTTCAGCTCAGCGTCGATGTCAGGCCGGGAGCATCTGGTGGAGCAGTCCTGAACACCGAAGGCAAGATCGTCGGGATATTGGTAGCCCGCGAAGCCGATTCCAGGAAGACGATCCAGAGTTCAGCCAGTGATCAATTTTTGCAGAGTTATGCCGGCAGCCAGCTCTTTGATCTGATGAGGAAATCGGGAAACAGCGCCATTGCCATTCCTATCGAAATGGTTAGCGACGTTGTCGACCAGCTTATCGAAACGGGCGAAGTCAAGCGGGGATTCCTCGGAATAAGTCAGAAAAACCTCTCCTCAAGTGAACGTAAGGAATTTGATCTCCAGGGTGGGGTTTTGGTGATCGATGTTGTTGAAGATTCTCCCGCTGAAGAGGCCGGGCTGGAGGAGAGCGACATAATAACTGCCGTCGAAGCGGAGCCTATCCGAAATACTTCGGATCTCTTCAGCAGGATACGTTCGCATAAGCCGGGGGACAGGGTTACGATTACATATTACCGGAGGGGCGAAGAGCAAACCACTGAAGCTATACTGGAAACTGCCGACGATGTTGGTCTATTCGGCAAATGGAAAATACGGGAAATTGCCCCGAAGTTGAATGTAGACTATCGGTTACGGTTGCCCGATAATACCGAATTGAAAGAAGACATATCTCGACTGAACAAAGAATTGGATCGCCTTCGCGATGATTTAGAGGAGTTGCGAAACGGGCTGAAAGAGCGATCGCCGAGTGAATAACGTTTTCTCAGGCTACGGGATTTCGGTTTCGAGATAGGCATTATTCCGCACTGCATTTATATTAAATCCCATACCGTCCAGAATCTGGAACTCCAGACTTATACAATCTGTTAGTTACTTTTGTTAGGGAAGTTAGGCTTCCCTGTGGGAGATATTTTGGAGTTGACCGGAATGCACATTTGTGGTATATTTATTGGCTGAAGAGAGCATGTTTCTTAGGGGTGGCTTGTTTGGATTTGAAAAATGTTAGATAATCCTGTGAAGGAGGCAATCTAAATGAAGAAACTACGTGGTAGCGGCGGCTTCACGATGGTTGAGTTGGCTATCGTGCTGGTCATTCTCGCCATTCTGGCAGCTATCGCCGTTCCGATTTATCTGAAGTATGTGGAAAGCGCCCGTGCTGGTGAAGCGCAAGAAGCTATTGCGGCCATCATGGCGGGAGCTAAAATTTTTAATGCCGAAACAGGACGATGGCCTACCCAAGTAAATCAAATTAGAAGGCTGCACCTGGAAAAGGTTACTGAAGATAGATGGTCTTTCACCCTGACGCCTGGCGCCAACGGTATTCGAAACGTCCGGGCCACATCTAAAGGTCTGATGCCGGGAGGGGCGGGCAAGGTTGTCGTTCTTGATGTCGAACGCGGCACCTGGAGCGGCTACGGATTTGATTAAATAGTAACTTTTTCCAAGGACTGGCGCGTTGGAGAATTACAAAGCCGCAGGCGGGGTGGTTTCGGCTGAGAAACCGCTTACAATTGACGATCTATTAATGTTCACAAAGGAGCAGGGGGCTTCGGATCTGCATCTTTCCGAGGGTTCTACTCCTATGATCCGAATCGATGGTCTTCTGCACAAACTCGATCTACCCGGTCTGACCCAGGCAGGGATAAAAGATCTGCTATTGGGTGCAATGAATCCGGATCAACGCAAGCGTTTCGACGAAGGTTTTGAGGTCGATTTTGCCAAGGAAATCGATGATGGGACCAGATTCAGATGCAATATCTATAAACAAATCCAGGGATTAGCGGGAGCTTTCAGGACTATTCCTTCGGAGATCCGTTCATTCGAAGAGCTGGGTTTGCCGGATATCTTAAAACCCCTTTCGCTGATGGATCGGGGTCTTGTGTTGCTGACCGGCCCAACAGGTTCCGGCAAGACAACCACCCTGGCCACCATGGTGGACTGGATCAATCAGCATAAGGAATGCCATATAATTACTATCGAAGATCCTGTAGAATATTTCCAGAGGAGCAACCACAGCCTGATTAATCAGCGCGAACTGGGGGCGAACACTCATTCTTTTTCAAATGCTTTACGTGCGGCGTTGCGAGAAGATCCTGACGTTATACTGGTCGGTGAGATGCGCGATCTGGAAACCATATCGCTGGCATTAACCGCCGCCGAAACCGGCCATCTGGTGCTTTCTACCCTGCATACATCATCGGCAACGAAGACAGTCGATCGCATCATCGATATATTCCCTGCCGAGCAGAAGAGCCAGGTTCGCTCGATGCTTTCCGAATCGGTACAGGCGGTCCTGTCGCAGACCCTCCTTCCCAGGAAAGACAAGGGGCGCGTGGTTGCAACCGAGGTCATGATAGCCACGGTGGCCGTTAGAAACCTGATTCGGGAGGATAAGATCTATCAGATTCCCTCGGTAATTCAGGCCGGGGGCAAATCCGGTATGCAGTCTCTGGATCAGCACCTTCTGACCCTTGTGGCCGAGGGCAAAATAGAACGAACAATCGCGGCTCGAAGGGCCGACAATCCGAAACTATTTCTGGATTAACTTTGAGGGGGTTCACGTAGAAATTCATAATCGTAATAGCCTTTTGAATCAGCGGGGCTTGACGTTAGTTGAGATGATGATTGCGGTTGTCATAATCTCGATTTCCGTTATGGCTGTTTATCAGATGTTTATTACCGGACGGGTATTGATTGTTGAGCAATATCAGCGTAGGTATGCGCTGGAAAGGGCCGAGGCCTGGATGGAGAGAATGAAATATTACGAGAGCGTTCTGGATACTGTCCCTCTGGATTTCAATAGTTCATTTCAAGATACTGTGGTTCCGCCGAGCGGTGAACATGTTGGAATCTGGGCTGAATGCGTTATAGGCGTTGAGCACAGTCCCGAGAGAGACCCCGTTAGCGGGATGCCATATTTTAGCACTGTTTCGGTCACCTATGACTGGGAGGCTCTTTCGGGCCGGGAATACCACATAAGATTGATGTCCAGGTTTTAAAGAATGGTTGCATATTAGAAATATTATGAAGGTATTTCAGAGAGTAATAATATCAAGATCGGGAATGACTCTCGTAGAGATCGTAACCGCAATGGCGATTTCCGGGATTGTATTTACGGGCGTGCTCGTTGCCTATAGTAGTGGCATAGGACATTGGCAGGATACTTCCGAGGAAATGGTGCTTTATAATGAAGGTACGATGGCATTATCGTTGATGGGGAGATTCATAAGAAACGCCAGCTTCATCAGGATCAGGCCTTATTCCGGATTGCCTCAGGCCATGCTGGATCTGGATTATCCGGATGAAAGTTGGAGCGCGGCTTTTTATTTCTCGCGGGGGGATGGAAGTCTTAGATGGAACGATCAAGTTTTAGGGCACAATAGATTCAACTTAACTCTTCTGCCCGCCGTGGAATATAGACAGGAGCGAAATGAAACTCCCTATCTGACTGTAAACAGGGTCAGGTTTATTCCCCTTGATGATTTAGGAGTTCAGAGTCCTACGCTGACCGGCTACTCATTGATAAGAATCGAACTCACCCTGGAGGATTCTCGCGGAAATACGGTACAATTATCATCGGTGGTGTCTAAAAGGAACTAATGAGATTTCTTGATGAATTCAAAGGACGGGGGCAAGCCGGAAGGAGATCTGTCATGAATATCCGGAAATATAAAAGCGAACGAGGCAGCGTACTGGTGATGGCGGTAGTGCTGTCGTTTGCCATGGTCTTATTGGGATTGTCGTACCTGGGGTTTGTCAACCGGGTATTGATGGAGACGGAGGAGATGCTGGCCGATGAGCAAGAGCACTATGCGCGATATGCCGGTATCATGACATCCGATTTTAATGCAAGAACCGGCAACCCCGGTTCGAATTACCATGGCGGATTGACGGAATTCTACGATGGTGTTTATTATGATAGTCATATCTCTTTCGAGGGTTTTCAAGGAGGATTCTACAGGACCGACGCCAATTATACACTGGTCGGTACAGGAATAGTCAAAAGGCATTCGGGGGTCAGCAGGCAATCGCAAGCCTACAAGAGCATCAAATTGGAGACTTTTGCCGATTACCTTTATTTATCCGATATCGAGCGGGATAGGGAAAGGAACGTCATAATAAGATTCTGGACGCCTGATACTCTGGACGGCAAGGTACATTCCAATGATACGCTGCATATCCATCATGTTTATGATCGTCCCAGATTCATGGAAAAGGTGACTTCGTCTGCTTCCTATATCGATCCCCCTGACAATCACGCTCAATTCGACGAGGGATATAGCTTGAATGCGAACAAGATATTTTTTCCGGAACAGGCTGATAGTATCAGATTTTACACCGGTTATCATGGCTGGGGGACGTTTGATCCCGATTCCGCGACGGAGATTACTTTCAGTGGGCCCAATATTTATCGCAGATATTGCGAGATCAATCGTAGCGATAACACAATACGGTGTGATGGGCCAACCATAGACTTTTATCCGCCATACCCGATACCCCGGAGCGGAGCACTATTTATCGAGGGCATAGTATATATAAAAGCCGATCGCTCGGGTCCCGATTTAATGGATCCCACTTTTCGATCTTTAGGTTACGAGGGACGCTTGACAGTGGCTTCATCCGATACCATGATAATCTATGACAATCTTATTTACCGTTACGCCAATCCCGATAACTCGGTCCCCGGCACGATTGGTGAGATCAGGGATGTCCTGGGCCTGATTTCCGAGAATTTCATCATGGTGGGCAAAGATGTGGAGGATATCGTTTACATTAACGCGGCCATGGCGGCACTAAACGGTTCCATTTCGGTTCAGGATATTTACGATTATTGGGTCGATAACGAAAAACAATCGCTTTTCATATATGGCTCCCTGGCTCAGAAGTATCGGGGAATTGTTCACACCACGGATTATGGAGATAGAGGATTCATTGAAAAGGACTATCATTACGATAAAAGACTGCGACGGTATCCTCCTCCTCATTTCATTCCCACCGGAAATAATAAAGCTACTTATATCGAGGCATTCTTTGACGAAGGCTGATCGGGTTCCAGAATGCGGTGTAATTGATGAGATATCGGATTTTGAGATAAAGACGAGTGAATTCTCTCCCCTCAGATGAGGCTGCACCAACTTTTCTTGAGGAGAAGAAGATGATTAATCCAGGAGTGAATAATAAGGATCAGAGAGGTTCCGTGCTGGTGATGGCGGCGATGCTGGCATTTTCCATGATCTTGCTGGGACTGGCATACCTGGGTTTTGTAAATCGTGTTGCAATGGATACGGATGAAATGGTGAGCGAAATACAGTCGGCTTACGCCTCCAGAGCTGCAGTGAAGGAAGGTATTGTGTACGCGGCATTGTATGAACCCGGCACCAATTACAAAATAAAATTGTCGGAGTTTTACGACAATGTTCAATATGAAGGATATATCAATTTCAGCGGCTATAGCGGCGGGATATATTCTGTCAACGCCGATTATATTGTGGTCGGAACGGGAATTGCCGGGACTTTTTCGGGGGTTGAACGGCAGTTTGTAACCTCAAGCCAATTTATTAAAGAGACGTTCGCCGATTATCTTTACATAACGGATGATGAATCCGATATGATCTATGGCAACCAGATTTATTTCTGGACTCCGGATACTCTCGACGGTAAGGTACATACCAATGATGCCATACACATAATGCCGTGGTATGATCGGCCCGTATTCAAGAAGCGAGTAACGTCGTCGGCGAGCTATATATCTCCTCCCGACCATCATGCCAGGTTTGATGAGGGGTTATTTTTGAATCAGCCGGAAATCGTATTCCCGGATCGGGCGGATGAGGTTCGATTCTACGCCGGGAATACGTACACCTATGGCAATAATCATCCCGATTCGGTTTACTGGCTGGCTTTTCTTGGTCCCGGATTCAAACTGAGAAGATCCGGTGACCGAGGCAATACCTGGAATTCGGATTGGCCGGCGCTGCCTTTGTTGGAATTACCGCCTTCAAAGGCCATCTATGTCAACGGGAAATGCTGGATTTCAACCACGGTATTCCCGGATTCCGCAAACCCGCATGATGGCCGCCTGGATGGCCGGGTGACGGTTGCGAGTAAGGATACTATGTATATCAGAGGGCAGACGCTTTATTCCTGTTTTGACGAGGTAAACAATATCGTTCCTCTGAATTGCGACGATGCTCTGGGATTGATCTCGGAGAAATGGGTTTTGGTATCGGACAGGCTGCCCGGTTGGCATTATGGAATTAAGATTACCGCCGGGATTGCCGCATTACGTGGTTCATTTTCCGTGGATAGGGTTTATACCAATGCCCGGGAGCATCAATCGCTTTTCGTTTACGGTTCGATTGCTCAATATCACAGGGGAATTGTTCATCGCGGGGGATGTGGTTCGGGGGTAGGTTATTGTCAAAAGGACTACAAATATGATGATCGCTTCAGAAAGAACCCGCCGCCGCATTTCATCTCGATCGAAAACAGGAAACCGATTTACAGCGAGGAATTCTTCTACCCGGGGTGAGAATAAGTTTCCAGTTAGGTTAAATCAGGGAGCGTTATGGCGAAGTCGTTTTTTGGATTAGATGTCGGATCATATTCGGTGAAGCTGGTAGAAATCGAAAATGAAGGCGGCCGTTACAAGCTTAAGAATTATTCCATTGTCGATCTCTACAGAGAGGGAGAGGAATACGATATTGAAGGGTCAAGCTATAGCCGTCAGAGCGAGGCCTTGAAGAATTGCTTTAAACAGTTGAAATTGAATCCCAAGAGAGTGAAGAATCTAAACTGCTCAATGGGCGGCGCGAGCGTTGCGGTCAAGGAAGTCAAATCTATTCCTCTGGGAGCGGAGGAGCTGGAATCGTCTTTATCTTTCGAGGCTCGTAAGCACCTGCCGCTCGACGATACAGACGCTATACTGGATTTTCAAATTCTGGACGGGGGGGCTGATGAGCCCCATATGAATATATTGCTTGTAGCGACCACCAAGAGAGCGTTTCAGTATCAGATGAGGCTTCTTCGGGAACTCGGGATCAGACCGAAGATTGTAGATGCCGAGAGCACGGCATTAGTGAATTCCTACATTCTGACGAGAGGCAAACCCGCAGGTGAGGATGCCTTGATATTTCTCGATGTGGGCGCTAAGTTTTCAAACCTGACGATTTTTTCAGATCAAAGTATGTTCTTTTCCCGCGATATTCCAATAGGTGGACACAAGCTTACCGAGGATGTGAGGTCATTGCACGATCTGGAATACAACGAAGCTGAGAATCTGAAAAGGGAAAAGGGTATGGGTGCATTCATCGGCCGATCCGACGGTGAGAGCTCCTCCATCCGCGTGGCGCACCGTATGGCGGTTGACGGGTTAGTCGACGAAATCCGGAGATCCCTTCGGTATTATACCAAGGAAACCGGCATCCGGGAATTCGATAAGATATTGATAAGCGGCGGTTCTGCGTCGATGCCCAATTTTAATTCTCACCTGGCCCAGGCACTATCGATGAACGTTGAGATTTACAATCCTTTTGAACTGTTTACAGTTCCTCCTGGTTTCTCCGATTCGGTGGCAGCCCAGATGGCAACGGCTTGCGGGTTGGCCTTGAGGGAGGATCAATGAAAGCACGATACTATTCGATCAACCTTAATAAGGCCTCGAACCAGCTCGATCAATTTGAGCAGGCGCAAAAGAGAAGAAAGGTTCTCTCTCTCTCCTTTTTGTTTGTAGTCATATTGGCTGCTATGGGAGTTCTGGGCTATAAGACATTCCAGATTCAGGAGACGATAGAGGAATACAGGTTGGAATATCGATCAATCGAGGAAAAAATCACACAGCTCGAGGCCTCCAGTGATTATCTTTCGCCTGAGGATGTATTTGCTCTCGCCAGTATCACCAGGGAGAGACTGACATGGGCGGAAAAGCTCTCGGTCCTCGGCAATATTTTGCCTAAGGACGTGACCATAACTGAGCTTGTGTATGATGGGACCCGGAATGCCTTCTTGATCAAGGGGATTTCCAAGGTCAGACCGGGGCAGAAAGACCTCGATCTCGTAGTTGCCATCATCAATCTGGTAAAGGCGCAGGAAGATTTCAGCTCCGATTTTTCGGAGATTAAGTTTCAATCGTCTCAGAGAGTGAAGTACCGTGACCAGGAAATTGTAAAATTCGAGATTGCCTGTTTGATAAAAAGTTGAAGCCGGAGAAACGATGAAGACAAGTTTAATTATCTTTCTGCTGATGGCAATCATGCTGGGAGGAACATATTTCTTCTACGATCGGGTTATTGTGCGGCAACCCCGGGAGCTTGAATCGCTCTTGACGCAGATAGAGGAAAAGAACAAACAGCTTTTGGCGGCGCAGATTTTAGCGGAGAAAAGGGAAGGCGTCACCTTGTTAATTCATAGTAACCTCATCGAGAGCCCCAGTGATTCGTTGGCGGAAAAGTCGTCCATTCCGTTTTTGCGCTACCTGACATCGACCATGGACAGGCTGGGCATTCGGCTTGTTTCTCTGACGCCACAGGAGGTTATCGGTACGGATGATCCGGTTACGATGAGTCAGAAGAAATATATCGAGGTTCCCTATGAAATGAAGGTGATTGCATCGTATAAAGAATTTGGGAAATTCCTGGATGTCCTGGAGAAATCAGCACACCTCATAAAAGTGAACGCTTTTACAATATCCAACGATATTGAGCAATCCGTTTTTGCTCAGGAGATTGTCGGCAATCCAAAGCAGCATCCGATTCAATTGCAAATAGGCACCTTAGCAATTTTGAAAGCGAGTTATAGAAGTGAATCAGGAGAGTATTTTTAAAGGTCTGGCCGTAATTACGGCCACAGCTCTGATTGTTTTCATAGGATACTCATTATTCAGAGTCTACTATGGGGCATCCAGGCAACAGCATACCGGAGTCGGTGCTTCCGTGACTCTGGAGGAAAACATTGCTTTGAAGGCCACCATAGACACGCTTGAGGCCATGTGGAACGACCGTCAAGAGTATGTTTTTAGAGTAGCGCAGGATCCATTGCATCTTGCCCGCGTGATAAAGGATTTTGAGTATGCCAGGGCCGGTAAGTATGAAACGGAGGAGGAAGATATAATCAGACTTTCCGCCACCGTTATCGACGACAATCCGAAGGCCATCATCAAATATGGCGGCAAAAGTTACGTCGTGCAGGCAGGTGACATGATAGGCAAGAATTATAAAGTCTTGAAGATAGAGAAGATGCAGGTCATTCTTGATAACAGGGGCAAGAGAATGGCCTTGGTGAATAAACCCAGATCGGGTTCCGAGAATTCTCCGGAGGGTTCTACTTATTCCAACAACTCCGAGAACAGCATCTACAATTACTGAACATACTGTGCGGGTAATTCTTAAGGAGGAGATTTTGGCTAAAGCGTCTGTGCGGGGGTTAATTTTGGTATTGGCTGTGTGTTTTTTATCTATCTCGCCGGGAGTCGTCCGGGGACAACCCCCGTCCCAGAAAGATAGGTTACCTGAGGAATTAAAACGCGGGTTGGCAAAGACGGTGACTCTGGATGCGGATGATGCTTTTCTGCCATCGATTCTTACCATCCTGGCTGAGAAGTCAGGTTTCAATATTGTAACCGGTCCCGGGGTAAACACCAGGGAGCGAATCTCGGTTCATCTCAAAGATACACCAATAGAGGAAGCCATAAACCTGGTGGTCAGGGCCGCCGGTCTTTCCTATGAAATAGTCGGGAACTCTTTTCTGGTCGCTGAAGCCGAAGCCCTGGAGCAGGAGATAGGAATATCATCGCACGTCATCGATCTTCAGTATGCCAACGCGAATGAAATGAAGGAGCTGTTGCAGGACCTGACGGAAAGAATACAGATCGATACTTCGGGCAACAGGATTCTGGTAACGGCCAGCCCCAAGGTAATCGCAGATATAAAAAATATTATACAGAGTGTTGATACGCCTGCAAGGCAGGTTCTACTGGAGGCCAGGCTGATTGAAGTGGCCACCGATGATCTGGACAGGTTTGGGATTGATTGGGAGAAGCTCTCTCGTCTCACTACGATACTTGCTGAATCGCCGCTTGTCAGGGATGATTTCACCGGCGCGACGGACGGCTCGTCGCGTCCACCGAACGAAACTGATTTTGGCGGCGAGTATCCGGATCTGGACGAGCTTCCCGAAAAATACAAATTCGAGAAGATTGAAGGATTTGATAACGTGTTTCAATTTTCGCGCCAGTTGAACGCATTCGATATCACACTGGATTTTCTAATAAAGCGAAATAAAGCAAAGGTATTGGCTCATGCGCAGTTGACCACTATGAATAATCGCGAGGCGACTATCCTGATTGGCGAAACGATGATTTTCGCCGTGACGTCGAGGGAGAATGCCATCGTAATAAGAGACTCTATTGGCATCAAACTGCATATTACTCCCACAATTAATGCGGATGATTTTATCACCGTGAAGGTCATCCCCGAGGTCTCTTCCATAATCGAACTGGTACTCGACCTTTATCCTCGTAAGAAAATCAGGACGGCGTCCACCACCGTACTCGTCAAGGACGGTCAGAAGATATTTATCGGCGGGCTTTTCTCGATAGATGATTCAGAAATAGAATTCAGGATGCCGCTGTTCTCAAACCTGCCCTTGATAGGAAATCTTTTTAAACATTCTTATTACGCCACCAAGAAGACGGATCTAATTATCGAGGTAACCCCGCACATTGTCAGGCAGGATGTGAGTTATTCGGATGCGGCGAATTTAACGAGCAATGGTTATCGTATTCTGGATGATGGAGTTATCACGGATTTAGAGAGCCTCGAGCCCGGTATTAAAGAGTTAAAAGAATACAAATCCGACGTTGAAGAATTAAAAAAGAATCAGGAGGAGATGACAACTCCTCCTGAAAAAGGATTAGAGGAAAGATAAAGGATAGAGGGATATTTAGAGCATAACTCTATGATCAGGAGGATCCCATGTTATTAAAAGAAAGAGCCGGGCCGCGGATTGTCGAACTTGTAATCCTGGCCGTGATGATTGCAATGGCTGTGATATCATGCGATAAGAGGCACGGAATAGATCCCCTGGCTCTGCAGGCAGGTGATATCGAAGATATTCTCATAGCCTTAAATCCACCTCAGATATATTTGCCATCTCCAGAAGATATCGATTCGGCGCTTGTCCTTATCGCGGTGATGAATGCTGATGGGGTAGGCATGGAAAGCGTTACGGTAAGGGTTACCCGTTCCCCGGCCATTGGTTTTATCACCCAACCTAATGACACGGATTCGACGGGAGTCACATATGCTACTTTCCTGGCCGAGCCCGGAGTCTATGGGATTGCAACCATTAACGTAACTGCCGGCTCGAAATCCTCGAGCAGAGATCTATATATTTCCGGGCCTTCCGATTACTCCATGAGCGTGAATTACTCGCCGCCGGTGCCGAAGCTAATCGACCATGAGGCCGATCCTTACGATATTACCGTCACATTGGTTGACACTACACAGAGAGGCGTAGCCGGACAGCAGGTTACGTTTTCTATTCTGAACAGGGTCGGCAGGATTTCTTTTGAGGATACTTCTATCACTATACCGCGGACTAATAGCCAGGGCATTGTAACCGCTTTATTCTACAATACACGGGATGATGAGATTAATAATCCTGATTCTGCACTCATTCAAACTGTAACCTCATCACCCTCAGATCCTTCGAATCCCATTGTCGCAACCGTTTCCATTCCTCTCCGTCCGGTGCTGAATACCATGAGTATAGAGGCCGTTCCTCGGAATGTTTATGGCGACGGTTCTGATTCGACAATTATTCGAGCTTTTCTGCTCGACACCGATGGTCATGGTATTGTGGGCGATACAGTTATCTTCAGCAACCCCGGGGTGGATGGCCAGTATCAATCTACTGTGATTACGAACAGTAACGGAGTTGCCGAAACCGTGTTCAAACCGTACGCGGATCATCTGGGGGTGACGGAGATAGTCGCCACCTATAGAGAAAGCTTCATTCATGAAGCCACTGCTACGGTGGAAGTGGAAATTATGCCGGTTCGCGCTATCGCCCTGGTGACGGTGTCATTGCAGACGCAAACCGTCATCGCCAATGGGCAGGATTCGTCAACCATATTTATCTTCGTTCAGGACTCATCCGGAGGATCGATAGCGGATGGCACTTCGGTCTTTCTTGAGAATACGGGCACCGGGAATCTCTCGCATTTCCAGGTTCAGACCACCAATGGTCAGGCAAGGACTGCGATCAGGGCGCCTGCCAATATCGAAAGCGGCCCGAAGGTCGATTCGATTTTCGTCTGGGGGAATTCCAGTGATACGACTGTCGTCGCGGATACGGCCGTCGTTACTTATGTTCCCGATATCGTTTACGAATTGGAGATTATCAGGCCTGATTCGACGGTAACTTTAGTAGCCGGGTCGGGCATGTCCGATACCGTGCAGGTTTCCGCGTCAGACGCCAACGGCAATCCGGTGGCCAACGGGACTCAGATCAGGTTTGTAAATGAGATTCCCTCTTCGACCATCAATCCCGAAGCGGCCCAGACTACGGACGGTATCGCCACAGCAGTCTATCTTGTAGGTTCCGAGACGGGAGATGACAACGTTCGCGCCTTTGTGCCTGACCCTGACACGCCGACGGATACCATCTGGTCGGCGCATCCGGCGGTTTTCCGCTGCATATCGGCAGAAGCAACAACCCTGGTGCTGTCAGCGAGCCAGGGTAACATTGAGGTGGGCGGAGCATCTTGCCAGATTATCGCCACTCTCCAGGATGCTTACGGTAATCCCCTTTCTGAGGGGTATTTCGTTGCCTTCGAGATAAAGTCGGCCATAGGCTCGGAGTATGTGCCGGATGAGTGGCCATCTTTCGATACCGAGTGGGGCGTTTATTATGACACGGTAGAGACCAGTATAAACGGCCGGGCAATTGTGCAAATTTATTCTGGAACGGTAGCGGGGCCGGTTTCGATCGAGGCCTGCACCATACCATTGCCTCCGGATTCCCTGTTCGTTTGCGACGAGAAATCGTTGATTACGATCTCATCCGGTCCTCCATTTCATGTTGAAGCGTCCCCCGCTCCTCTCGGAGAGGCCATTAATCCTGCTTATCCGGAGAGATTCGTGCAAGTGGGGGCCGGAGTCTGGGATGTATATGCCAATCCGGTTGAATATGGAACGGCAGTCTATTTCACTTTGATTCCCAACGACGTAGCAGAGGTAGAAGGTAACTCTTATACCGGTGGAGGCAGAAGTTATCACCCGGATTCGGCCGATGGGTGGGCATTCTCGCGTATTATTTACGGGTGCTATGGGACCTTTGACACCCTGCAGATAGTGGCATATTCCGCCGGAGAAAATGGACCTGTAGCCGACACCTCCGCCCCGTTTGCCCTGCCGGCTTATAATCCCAATATCTTCCTCGGAGCGAATCCGGGAAACCTTCGGTGCGACGGCCCGGACGATTGGGACACTGCTGAAGCTGATATCAGGGCTATACTGCAGGATGGTGGTGGCTGCGCCGTGCAGTACGGTATAATTAATTTTTCGGCCTTGGTGGCGGGTACTATAATTGGACCGACAGAGGTAATTACCGATGAAAACGGGATTGCTGAAACCATATATCAGATTAGGGGAAGCGAGATACCGGAAGATGCGAATGGCATTCCCCGAATCGAAACCGCCGTTAGGGCTACTTTATTTGGATATCCCGCCGTAGAGATGGAAGTCAATATCGTCTGTACGCGCGAGGATTAATATGTGCACTGGAGAGGTCTGATGGAGAAGCTGGGAGAGGTTCTACTAAAAGAAAACCTGATAACCGAAGATAAACTCAAGTTAGGCTTAGAAAAGCAAAGGGAAAACGGCAAGAGACTCGGCGAGACGCTGCTTGCCGAAGGATTGATCGGCGATGAGGCTCTCGCCAGAGGGCTCTCCAGACAGCTTCAGGTTCGTTTCGTAACGGCCGAGGATCTTCTCAAAGTCGATAAGGAAGCCCTGGAGTTTATCCCGGAGTTTTTCGCAAGAGAATACCATTGCCTGGCGTTTACCCGCGAGGATGATCAGCTTCACGTTGTAATGATCGATCCCGAAGATATTGTTATTATAGACAATCTCCAGAAAATCACGTCCATGCAGATTATAGTATGCATCGGGGCACTGGGGGTAATCGATGAGGCGATCGAGAGGCATTATAAGGAGCTAAGGGCGACCGGTGAGGTTTCCGAGGCGCTTTCGGGAATGGACTTTATCGTCTCTGGCGATGGCCAGGATCTTGACGATATAGACGTCAACGAGTTGAAGAAGGAGCTGGAAGAGGCCCCCATTGTTAAACTCGTCAACCTGATTATTTCCGAGGCCATAAAAAGCAGGGCCACGGATATTCATGTCGAACCTCTTTTTGATTCTTTGCTGATACGTTACCGGGTTGATGGCGCTCTGCAGGAGGTAATGACAGCCCCTCTTAAATCGGCAATGGGAATCATCTCGAGAATCAAGATCATGTCCAATCTCAACATTGCCGAGCGCCGCCTGCCCCAGGACGGCCGTATTTCAATTAAGACTCCGGATAAAGAGGTCGATGTTCGCGTCTCCGTGCTCCCCACGGTGAGAGGCGAAAAGGTGGTTTTGAGGCTTCTGGACAAGACGGGTTTCGATTTCACGTTAACGAACCTCGGTCTCGATAACGATATGCTCCAGATCTTCAGGAAATGGATCCATATGCCTTACGGGATGATCATCGTCTCCGGCCCCACGGGGTGCGGGAAGTCCACCACCTTGCACGCAGTGCTGAAGGAGATTCAGAATGAAGAAGACAATATAGTCACGGTGGAGGATCCGGTCGAATACCAGATCGACAAGATTAGTCAGGTGGCTACGCGTGATTCTATAGGGCTAACGTTCGCATCGACACTTAGAACGGTTCTGAGGCAGGATCCCGATAAGGTTTTGATTGGCGAGATCCGCGACAAGGAGACGGCCGATATTGCCATCAAATTCTCTCTGACCGGACACCTCGTTTTCACGACGCTGCACGCCAACGACGCTCCCTCCACAATTACGAGGCTTCTGGATATAGGG
>SDBT01006440.1_pt1 | contig 19480 bp, 26 predicted proteins | sample 2277101 | NCBI WGS metagenome assembly SDBT01 (sample SAMN10404973, study PRJNA504765) | marine sediment metagenome | isolation source: marine sediment core GS10_PC15, 103 cmbsf | place: Arctic Ocean: Southern Knipovich Ridge | collected 2010 | reverse complement strand
CCTGTTCCAGCATCTGGCGGCGAAGTACTGGGTGAGCCGATCTGCGTCGGCGGGGTGGGCCGGCGCCTCGGTGTTCGACCCGGAGGCGAACGTCGCGGTGGCGGCGTGGCTGCAGCGGACCGGCGGGTGGGGTCACTGGGTCTGCAAATAGTCGCGGGATCTCGCGACTTCTACGCGCCGGGGGGCGGGTGGTTCCACGTATCGTCCCGCCACCGGTCGTCGTCCCGGCCGGTGAACCGGCGCCACCATCGGCGGGCCCGGGCGGCCCAGTAGCGGAGCGAGCTACGGGCTCGACTTGTTGGTGAGGCCGAACACTCCACCGAAGGCGAATAGGGCGGCGCCTCCGACGATGAGCCAGCCGAGCGGCGAGATGTCCCCGAGGCCGGATCCGTCCGGTAGGGCCTCGAGCGCCGAGATGAGCGAAGCGATCGCCACGGTGGCCGCGGCGAATATGGCCTTGACGGTGTAGCCGAGCCAGCCGAGAATCGTTGTTAGCCATGCGGGCATGCGGGTCTCCTAGGTGATCGTCGTCTTGGTCGAGGATGTCGCTTTGTGTCCGTGGTCCTTGTCAGACTTGTCGGGATGGTCGTGGTCGGCGGGGCCGGGGTGAAAGGCGCCGGCCCGGAGGCTGGCGGTGGCGAGTTCCTCGACGGCGTTGTCCCACTCCCGGTCGTCGGGGTTCGCCCGGATCCGGTTGCCGTCCGAGTTGTGGGACTTTCCCCAGTAGCCGGGGTCGGCGCCGGCGGGTGAGCCGGTCTGCTCGTTAAGGGCGACGAAGTACTCGGGGGGTTGGCGCTGGAGGGCGGTTAGCCAGATGCGGTCGCTCATGAGTTCCTGAGCGTATTCGGCGATGCGGGCTAGGTCGAGGACCCCGGTGTCCCAGTGCGACTGGCCGGTGACCCCGCCGTGGGCACCGAGCCCGTCGAAGGCGAGCCATTCGTCCTGGTCGAGCCGCCACGGGGAAGCGGACCCGGACGTCCAACCGCCGGGCGGGACCGTCATGACGTGGCCGAGGTCGACGTCGGTTTCGCCGGCGATCCAGGCGGCGTAGCCGGCGAGGTCGCGGTAGTGGTCCTCGGTGAAGTCCCCGACCCAGATCCGGTGGGCGGCTTGGTCTGCGATGCGCCGGTCGGAGTAGGCGACGATCTCGAGTTGGTGGGCCTTCTCGTTGGCGGGTGTCCGGGTCCAGAGCGAGGACCGCATGGTCCCGACCCGCTGGTCGACGGGTGCCTGGTGCCACCGCCACTCTCGGGTCGTCGGCTTGTAGGAGTGGTGCGGGGCGGTGCGGCCCATCCCGAAGCCGGCCCAGGTGCCGGTCTCGGTGGTGTGGTAGATGAGGGCGAGGGGGTAGTCGGGGTCGTGGGTGCCGTAGAGCCAGGCCTTAGGGGCGCCGGCGGTGGCGAGCGGGTAGCGGCCGGGGAGGGGGTCGGCGGGCATAGCTGAGAGCCTAGTGGGGTGATTCCGGGGCGGGGGTGGTGGTGGGAACGTGGGGTTCTCAGTTGGTCCCCGCCCCGGAATGGTTACTCGCCGTCGTCAGGAAAGGCGGCGAGGGTAGCTGCGCCGATAAGGACGAGGGCGGCGACGAAGGCGACGCCGAGAATCAGGACGGCGTTGTCGAGCCACCACGGTGACTCAACGGGAGCGCCGTAGCCGGTGGCGACACCGACCGGTTCACACGCGCCGGCTACGCAGTCGCCGCCTCCTGCTGGCGGGCCGCCTACCGGCGGCGGGCTCAGGGTGGTCGGTGGTGCAGGCAACGGAGTAGTCGGAGTCGTAACAGATGGGGTAGTACTGGTTGTGGTGGACGACGGCGACGGGTTTGGTGCCACTGATGTAGATGTGGTGGTGGTGGGTGGTCTGCATGTGACTCCTACGGTAAAGCCTCCGCTGGTGATCCCGTCGCCTCCTAGACGGACGGCGAGCCGGACCGGCCCGGTGGCGGTGAACGTCTGCGGGTCGAAGGTGATGCCCGGTCCTCGTTCGACGTCCCTGAATTCGATGGGCCCGACGAGGATGTCGGTGTCGGGGTGCTCCGAGAAGTCCGGCTCGTTGTTGGTGTAGGTCAGGGTGGCGATGCACTGGGCGCCGGCCTCCGCCGGGTGGGTGCCCTTCGGTATCACTTCGCCGGGTGCGCCTCGGTCGGTGCCGACCTCGACCGTGATGGTCTCCGCGGCCCAGGCTCCGTTGGCTAGGAGCACCACCGCTGAGACGAGGGCTATGGCCAGGAGCCCGTTTCGGGTGCGGGTGGCCCCGGTATGCGGCCGATTCGATCTGGGGGATCCTCGTCGCTCTGAGTGTTCCTTCACGATGTACCTCCTACGGTGTCGCGGCGGCCTCTTTCGGCGCCGCTCATGGTACTTGATCGGCCTTCCCGGATCCAGACTTGAGCGGTCCCGGGTAGGCGGGCCCGTAGTCGACGTGGTGCTCGAGGAGGACTCCGGTGTCGACGTCGTAGTTGTGGACCCGGCCGCGGTGGCGGTGGTCGTCGGGGCCGCCGTGGTCGTGGTCGATGGTGTCGCCTTGGTTGTCGTCGTGGCGGTGCCTCATCCGGTGCCGTTCACTTGATCTTGCAGGATCCGCATCTCGCCCTCGAGGAGGTCCTGCCGGATCCGCATCGCCTCGTTCTCGACCCGCAGCTTCTCGTTGGCTTCGTCGCCTTGGGTGACCCGCCGGTTGAGCCGCTTGATCTCGGCCTGCAGGTTGGTGATGACAATCGACTGCGCCTCGGCGGTGTACTTCGGCGCCTCGGACCGGACCCGGTAGATGACGCCGATCCCGCCGGTGCCGAGGGCGGCGAGGATGATGAGGACGATGGCTTCAGGTGTCATCGTCCGCGGCCTCGGTGGTGGGGGCGGCCGGTGGGTAGAGGGCGGCGGCGAGGGCGATGGCTAGGGCGATGCCGATGGCACCCTGAACCAGGATGCCGGCGTTGAGCCCGAACGGCTGCGGGATGCGGATCTCCAGGATGCGGGCGGCGGTCGTCCAGCCCCGCCAGCCGACCATGAGCAGCGTGGCGGCGGTGACGATCAGGTAGGCGTCGCGGAGCGGCGGGTTGCGGCGGCGCTTCCAAACGACCCGGACTCCCATCGTCGCGGCGACCAGGTAGGTGGTGAGGGCGGCGGCCTGAATCAGCGTCGCGGTATCGATGGCGGTTCCTCCTATCCGGTGTCTGTCACTAGAGCGGGATCCAGCTCATCTGTGCCAGCAGGTCCGAGCCGGGGATCGTGGACCCGACCTGCAGGACGTTCATCTCCACGAATTGGCTGGCGGCGACGACCTGCATGGTGTTCCCGTTCCAGTTGTTCACGTTGCGGAGGATGTCGGAGACCGCGCCGGCGAGGATACGGAAGTCGGTGGTCTGGCTACTGGACCCGTCGATGAGTAGTTCCATCGTCAGGTTGGCGCCGGTGGGCCCGGTCCCGATCCCGAGCCGGTGGTACATGAGGATCCCGCTACGCGGCGGGTACCACCGTTTCGGGTGGACCCCGGTGGTGACGGTCCCTTCCCAGAACCATTCCTGCCACTTGGCGTCCTTGTATTGGCCGGCGAAGTCGAGGGCGAGGATCGGTTCGTTCAGGTCGTTGTCGTAAGCGTTGGGTCCGACCTGTATCGCTGGGACGGTGGCGTGGTTGTCTAGCTCGAGGCCGACGTCGCCGGCCCGGAACCAGTTGCCGCGGACCTCGGCGTTGCCGCCGGACGATGAGTCGTGGATGATGCAGCAGGTGCCGGTCGTTGGGTCGGCGGTGATCTCGTTGTCGCGGACGATCCAGTCGCCCTGGAGGGTGAAGCCGTCCTCGTGGGCCGGGGTGAGCGACGATATCATCTGGAACCTTTCGATGGTCCCGCCGCTGTTCCCGTTCCCGCCGTTGACGATAAAGTCGTAGGTGACGTCCCCGTCGTAGAGGATGTCGTGGATGCGGACATGGTGGTCCGAGGCGGCGGTGGCGATGAAGTCGGGCATCAGCCTGGTGTGTCCCCGGCTCGGTCAACGTAGAAGTTCCCGATGCTGGCCCGGTCGCTGAGGATGAATACGGGGACGCTACTGCTGTCGTCGTCGGCGAGCAGGACCGTCGACCGGCCCGAACCGATTAGCGATACGCCGGGGGCCACGGCGACGGTGCCGGGGTCCGAGAATTGGAACAGCCCAGTCGACAAGGTGACGGTCCCGCGGCCGCCGTGGGCGGCGGCGGAGGGGTCCTCGTCGTCGCCGAATATGTAGGCGATGAGGGCGGTGATGGCGGCTTGGATTTCGACCTCGTCGGCTACGCCGTCGCAGAGGAAATGAGCGACCGCCTTGGTCTCGTCCGGGGCGTTGGACGCGGCGACCAGGAAGGCCGGGTATCCGGCGGCGTCGACCGCGACCGTGGCGGCGGCGCCGGACAGGTCCGCCGGCTTGTCGAGGGATTCGAACTGTTCGATGAGGCGCCGGACCGCTTCGATGGTGCCCTTGAGCGGGTCGCTGGTGTAGGTGGCCTGATCAAAGTCGACCGTGTAGGCGCCGTAGCCGGGGGTGAAGTCACAGGCGATTTTGACGACCCGCTTGTCGCCGGTGAAGTCCCCGACGAGGTTGATCGGGTAGGTGTCTCCGAGGTTGAAGTCTCGGAACGGGATCGGGACCGTGTCGGATTCGTGGGGTGACAGTTTCACCTTGAGGGCGGTGTTGGGGATGGTGCGTTCCTCGAGCGCCTGGTCTGCGGCGGTCCCGATGGTGGCGGCGGCGAGCAGGTCGGTGTGGCCTTCGTAGAGTTCGCGGGTGTCGAAGTCGGCGATGGATGCGGTGTCGCGGCGGACGGCGAACAGGCCGGCTTCTCCTTCGATGTGGACCCGGTTGGCGGTGGATGGTTCCTCGATGAGCGGGCCGCCGGTGACGCCGGCGCCGTACACGATCTCGGGGACGCCGGTGCCGGCGAGGTTGGTGCCCATCCCGCCGGTGCGGGTCGCCCAGTCGTGCGGGTTGAACAGGTCGAGCTCCGGTCCGGTGAGGGTGTCTCGGACCTGCCATTCGAAGCCGATGCGGGCGCCTCCATCTGATAGCAGCCGGGCGTACTTGGGGCCCCGCTTCGCTCCGAAGTTGACGACCGCCGGCGCCCACGCGTTCCCAGCCGAGTCGAGGGCGATGGTGCTGGTGAGGGTCAGGAAGCCGAGCGTGTCGCGTTCGAACGGGACCGCCTCGGCGGTGTGGTCGACTGCGGCGTCATCGATGAGTTGGTCCCAAATGTCGCCCCACGATGCGGCGGCTTGGCCGAATATCACACCCATGTCGTCTAGCCACCATTCGCCGCTGGTGACCTTGAGGACCTGCACGAATATGTCCTCGACGTCGACCTCGGCGGTGGCGGTGATCTCAGTCCAGGTGCCGCCGGTGGTGACCGCGGTGGTGGTCGATGAGAGGACCGTCCCGCCGCTGGTGCGGACGAGCCGGACGGTGAAGTCCTGATTTGAGCCGACGTCGTGGTGGACCCCGCCGGCCAGGAACGTGTAGGTGCGGCCCGGTGTCAGCCCTTCGATCGGTTGCCCGATCCCGTGGTTGGCGGCGTTGGTGACGATGTTGGCGGTGGCGTCCCCCTCGAGCGCCGGCGTCGGCGGGGTGAGGTCCTGTTCGAAGGTGGTCACGGTCCCGAAGCTGGTCGGCTCCCACGGGAACAGGCCGAGGTTGTATCCGGCGCCGGTGTAGTCATCGACCAGGACCTCGGTGGCGGCCCCGGTATCGGCGCGGGCAACGTAGAGGCGGGGGCCGCCGTAGTTGGTGAACGCGACGAAGGTGACGTCTAGGTCGAAGGTCTGCGCGGTTCCGTCTGTGGCGCCGGCGCCCTCGACGGCGTTGTCGAGTTCGGCCCACGCGATCCCGTTCTCGACGAACCCGTTGGTGTGATGCACCGTGGCGACGTTCTCGACACCGAACAGGTACCGGTCGCCGCTGGTCGACGGGTCCTCGAGGACCAGGGTGAATTGGTAGCGTTCGCCGCCGGCGATCCTGAGCTTCTTCTCGATCCCGGAGTAGGCGTGCTCGGCGGCCGGGGTCCCCGCTGTCCATACCAGGCTGAAGGTCCCGGTAGGGGCGGTCGGCGTGCTGGCAACGACCGGAGGGTTGAGGACGGATCTCCACAGCGGGTCTTGGGCTCGGGTTTTCCAGCCGGCGCTGTTCTCATCCTCAAACCCGGTTCCGGTGTCGTACTTGCCGCCGGTGAGGGTCGGGTTGATGTGGACGGATTCCTCGAAGCTGCCGTTTTTGAATCCGTTGATGGCGTCGCCGGCGCCCCACGACCAGTCCGGGTCGACGGTCGGGACCACCGGGTAGTCGAAGTTCTCGACCCGGCCGAAGTTCATGACGTCCCCGATCCCCGGCCCGCTCAGGGTGACGAGGCCTTCGGCGTCGTCGGTGAGGGTGCGGGCCGCTCGGCGGGCAAAGAAGGACCCTTCCTCGATCAGGACGTTGTCCTGGAATACGCGGAGGAGGCTGGCGACCCCGTTGGCGGCGTCCACAACGTCGGTTAGCCGGGGCCAGTCCTTCCGCACCTTGAGGCTGCCGCGGCCGGCGGCGCTGACCTCGGCGTCGAAGCTGCCGGCGACGAACGGGACCCGGGCGACGGTCCTCGTGCTCGTGGCGAGCGGGAGGCTCCAGGCTTCGACGTGGTACCGGTCGGGCATCTCAGAACCACTTGTCCCGGGCGGTCAACGCCACCGACCCGGACGAGACCGTGAAGGTGTTAGCGCCGTCGAGTAGCTCGAGTAGCTCCGGGAGGTCGGCGGTCATGATCCCATCGACCGGGGCGCCTAGCTGCTGGACGCTGCCGTCGTCGCAGTCGACGGTGACGGCGTTCACTGTCGTGTCGGTAGCGATCGTGATCCCAGGGTTGTCCGGGCGGGTGGTATGGGCGAGCGTCGCGGTGGCGGCGGCGCCGGAGAATACGAGGACGGCGTCCCCGATCGGCGCCGACCCTCCGTTGGTGACCCCGCTGGTCGGGTCGACCGCTGAGTGGGTGACGGCCCGGTCCCGCCAGAACGGGTCGAGCGTGAAGCAGGGGATACGGAGCCGGTGCCGCGGGTTGCTGGTCTTGGGTGGCCGGATGACGACGATCGGGATCTCGACGTCCCCCTGGTCGGGTGCGGTGCGGGTGAGCCATACCCGCTCGAGGTTGTGGTTGGCGCGGCTCAGGACGGTCCCGAGGTTGGCGTAGACCGTGTCGGGGTCCTCGGGGGTCCCGTAGTCCAGGTCGATTTGGAGCACGAAGCTGAAGCTGTCGTAGAAGGTGCGGGACTCGAGCCGGGTGCCGTGGCGGTTGGCTTGCCGGCTCGGGCGGGCCCGCTGGCCGGCGAACACCTCGGGGAGGATCCGCACGTTCGTCGCCTCGGTGGATAGGGCGGTCGGTGACCCTTCCGAATCGAACCGGATGCCGTAGGCGTAGTCGTGGTGTGCCATCCGGTCAACCCCTCAATGTCGAGTCGCCACCGAATTCTATCGATTCGGTGATCCCGATCATGGCCAGGCCGAGTTGTACGTCCTCGAAGCTGTCGCCGGTGCCCTCCATGACGAGGGTGATGTTGGTGTCTCCGCCGGCGGGTGCTCCCGCGGTGCCGGCTTCGATGCGGCCGGGTAGGAGCGGGATGAGCGTTTCGGGTCCGCCTTCCCCGACCCTGATCGGCTCGAGCGCCGCGTGCTCGCCTCCGAACTGTCGGGCTCCGGGCCGGTCGCTCGGCCGGTCGGGGTCGAAGTCCGGGAGGAACCCTTCGCCCCGGATCCGGCTCCCGTCCTCCCTGAATCGCAGGTTGATGTCGATCCCGACTTGGGTCGGCAAGTCGTCCAGGGAGGCGATCAGGTCCCTGATGAATTCCTCCGACACGCCGGCTTGCTCCGCCAAATCGAACAGGGCGGTTTCGCCTTCCTCGAGTTTGTCGGCGGCGTCGGCGGTGGCGCCCTCGAGGTCGAGTTGCGCCTCGAGCAGATCGACGTTGGCGTCGACCAGGTCCTGGGCGCTGGCTTCGCTGTCCTCCTGCACTTCGACAATGGCTTGCTGCGCTTCCAGGACCCCGGACTGGGCACGTACCAGGGCGAGTAGCGGGTTGGCGGCTTCGGCTTGGGCTCGTGCGACGTCGCGGATGGCGTCGGCCTCGAGTGTGAATTCCTCCTTGGCGGTTTTGGCGCTGCCGGCGAGCCGCTTGTTGGCGTCCTCGGCGCGTTTGAACCGGGCTTCGGCGGTGCCGGCTTCGGAGTGGGCGGCGCGTAGAGCGTCCTTCTCGTTGAGCAGGTCCGTGACGGCGCCCTTGGCTTGGGCTTGGGCTGCGGCGCGGGCGTCGGCTTGGCTCCGGATGGCGGACTCGTGCAGGCCGAATGCGTCGATCAGGTCGCGGCGGGCGGTGGCGCTCAGGTCCATTGCGTCGACCTCGGCCAGGAGGGCGTCCTCGAGGATGGCGGTCTGGGCGGCGACGTCACCTCGGAGCCGGGATTCCTCGAGCGCCAGCCGGATGGCTTCGGCCTTCTGCTGGCCTTCGAATTGGGTCGCCTCGGCGAGGCTGTCGAGGGCTTCCTTGTCGAGAATGTGCATGTCGGCGAGTTGGTTGATGGCGTTGGCGAACGCCACCGCTCCGTCGCCGCCCTTGCGTTGGGTGGTGATGACGTGGTTCATCGCTGAGTTGTAAAGCAGCGCCGACTTCTCGCCGGCTAGCAGGCTGTCCACGATGGCGCCGAGGTCCCGGGCGAAGCGGCCTATGAGCGCCAGGCCGGGCTCGATGATGTCTAGGAGCGCCCCGATGGCCTTCACGACCGCGGAGAAGGCCGGCACTAGGTCGATGAGGATCGGGATTAGCTGGTCGCCGGCGAGGGTCAGGAAGTCCGCCATGGCCGGTGCGAGGGCTTCTCCGAGGATGGCCTTGGCGTCCTCGAATTGCTTCGACACGATCCGCTGCTGGTTGGCGAGCTCACCCGAAGTGGCTGCGAAGTCGCCGGCGGTCTTGTCGGTCTGCTCGTAGATGAGCGCCAGCCGGGCGGCCGCCTTGTCCTGTTGCCCGACCTCACCGGTGGTCTCCGCCAGGCCGAGGGCGACCGCCTTCTGCCGGACACTGAAGTCGTCCATCAGGACACCGAATTGGCGGATGGGTCGCGACTGGCCCTGGATGGCGGATTGGAAAGCCTGCAGCGCGACCGTCACGTCGACGTTGAATACGGAGGCGACGTCGGCGGCTCGCTGGGTGAGGGTGACGGTCTCCTTCGCGATCGCCCTGGAGTCCTTGGTGAAGTTGCCGATGAGGGCGCCGGTGGCGATCGATAGCTGCTGGAATTCGGATGCGGCGAGGCCGACCGACTCGGCGGCGACCTTCCCGAAGTCCTCGATGATGCCGGCGGCGGATCCGAATTGGACCTGTACTGCGTTGGCTGATTCGACCAGGTCGCTGAAGGCCCTCACCGAGTCCTTGACGAACGCGGCGGCCTTCCGGGCGGCGAACAGGGCGACGAACCGTTTGGCCATCTTGTCGAGCGTCCCGGCGGCCCTGTTGCCTTTCTTCTCGACGGCGGCGGCCTCCTTGGCCACTCCCCGCGTGGCCTTGGCCGCCTTGGCGGCGTTCATGACGTAGTCGGTGGCCTGGAGCGCCAGCCGGACCCTGATATCTTCGCTAGCCATTTCGGTCCTTCACGTAGAACAGCCGCGGCCGTTGGCCGTGGGTCGTTCCCTTCCCGTCGCGCATCCTCGCCGCGGTGGTGTCGAGCCCGTGGCAGCCGTGGCAAAGGTCGACGTCGGCCTCCCAAGTCCTCACTGGCTCGTGGGTCTCCGGGTCCTGCCACTCCCAGGTGTACGTCCCGCACCGCGGGCACCGGTTGGCCTGCTCAGCCTTCCAGGCGAGTAGCTTCGCCCGGTCGTTATCCGTCCACCGGAATTCGCCGCCTAGGAGCCAGGAGTGCGGGAGTCCCCGCTCGAAGCAGTAATCGGCCTCGAGCCGGTACTTGAGATCGGCCCGGTAGCGGCGTACATAAAAGGCTCGGCCGGCCTGGTCTGGATCTGCAGCGCCGCTGCGAGCAGCGACCCGAATTGGCCCTTGTCGAGTTCGCCCTCGAGCCGCTCCACTTCCTCGAGGCTCATCCCCTCGGCGGTGAACCCCGGCCCGGTGATCGGCCCGCAGGACGATGCGATCAGCGCCGCCGGGAACGTGTCAATGTCCCAGGCGTAGTCGTCGTCCGTCGACGGGTGGGCTGCCACCAGGGCGTCGTAGTCGACGGCACCGAGCGGGTAGAACCGGACCGTGAGCCTCGAAGCCTTGAGGCGCTCGAGCGCCTCGGCCAGGTCCGCCTCGATCGCCGGCACCGGCGACTTCAGGTCGTAGGCCGTGTCGTCCGGGCCGGCAGCGGCCTTCTCGGCGTTGCGGGCCTCGAGGGCTCGGAGCCGGAGCGCCTCAGCCTCGGCCCAGGCTTCCCCGTCGAGGTACACGTGGGCGTCCTGATACTTCTCCGTCCGGGCGGCGATGATCTCATCGACCACCGACCGGATCGGTGTCGGCTCGGCGGTGTCCTTCGGTTCTGCTGTCATGCGGCGATCGTGAACTTCTCGGTGGGCGGCTCGGTGAGAGCGAATTCGCAGGTGAACCACTCCACCTCGTCCCGGCCGGGCTGGCCCATCCCTCGCGTGATGATGGTCCCCTCGTAGAGCCAGGCCTCATCCCCGATGGCCCAGACGCCGGCGGCGGCGAGCCCGTCCCACGCCACCGCGAAGAACCCGGCGGTGCTCCGCAGGAGCAGGTCGTAGGCGGCGTCGGTGCCGAGGTCGCGGTAGAACTCCAGCACGAAGTTGTCGCCGCCGTGGCTAGCGGCCTGCCGCTTATTGAACTTCGAGGACAGGTCCGCGGTGTCTGCCGTGTTCCCGGTCTCCGGGATATTCGGGACCCCCCTCGAGTCGCCGGTGACGTCGGTGAAGGCGACGAGCTCAGCCGCCGTTGGGGCCTCCAGGTCCGCGACGGTGGTCCCGAAGTGGACTTCGACAATCTCGGGTGGGTTGATGCGGGTGGTCATGCGTCACTCCCCTTCTTCGCCGCCTTCGGCGCGTAGTCCGGGTTGGGTCCGACCGGGGCGTCGTCCGGCGCCTTCTGCCAGTCGGGGTCGCGTTGGATGACCTTGGCTTGGCGGTCGGTGACCTGCGCGACGTGCCCGGTGATCTTGTGCTTCAGCTTCGGCATCGTGTCTCCTATCCGGTGGCCGATTCCGCGGAGGCTAACAGGCGCCGGCCCGGGCGGGTCGTACCCTGTCGACTACTTGTGACAAGTCGTTTCCGCTCGAGCCGAAAGTCCGAGGTGGTAGGGATCGCTGAGGTAGCCGGCCGCCTCGGTGTCCAACCCGAAACGGTGAGGCAGTGGCGCCACCGCGGTGTCCTCCCGCCGGCGGACTGGGATCTCGCTGCGGGCCCGGTGTGGTGGTGGGCGACGATCCGGGTCTGGGCGGAATCGACCGGCCGGTTGTGATAGCCGGGCCGGAGGTCCAGGTGCTTCACGTCCTGGTCGGCACTGAGTACTTGCTCGCTGAGGGACTCGACTGTCCTCCGACCCCGGCCGCGGCCCAGTCTAGGCGGGTGAGACGGGGACCCGGTAGGTGTCCCGCTCGAGGAACAGCGTCGGTTCCTCACTCGAGTCCCGGCCGCCGGCGGGGCCCGGCTCGAGTTTGATGCCGCCGGACTGGGCGTAGCTCGCGGCGGAGAAGTCGATGAACGTGAGCAGGATCGTGTCTCTGGCGGCGCCGAGCCCGCCTTCGGCCTGTTGGCTGGTGAGCCCCACCGCGGTGACCTGCCACTGCAGGTTCTGATCGGCGTTGGGGTCGTTGAGGGCCCCGTCGACGGAAAAGGCACCGAGCCGGCTGACGACCAGGTACGGGTAGGAGGGCGTCGGCTGGTCGGGCGCCTCGCCGCGGCCGACGTCGATGCCGGCGGAGTTCCCTTCGAGGGCGGCGACGAATATCGACGTGAGGTGCTCGGGGTCGGGGTGGGTCATAGGGATCCTCCGGCGGCTCGGACGGCTGACTTGGTGAGGCCCCGGTCGGCGGCTGCGGCGGCGAGGGCCTCAACGTACCCGCGGCGGTGCTGGTCGAGTGCCGGCCGGACGTAGGGTTGCGGGCCGATGAAGGCTCCGCTGATCCAATGGACGAATCCGTATTCGATCGGGCTGGCGTGGTCGGCGGTGACCTCCCAGTCCGCTGAGAGGCCCATCCGGCTCGCCTCCCCGCCGGTGTTCTGGATGCTGTCGTGGAGTTCCCACGTGTCCTTGGGGACGAGTTCCTTGGCGGTCTCTCGGGTCCGGTCGCGGTACTGGACGGCGATCCCGATAAACGAGCGGGCCCCGTCGTCGGCCATCCCGTCGAGGTGGCGTGCGTAACGGGTTAGCTCGGTGACGTCGATGTCGTATCTAGTCGCCACGGTCGCCGCGCCCCTCGCTGATGATGCACCGGAGCAGCCGGAAGGTGGCGTAGCTGTCGTCGGTGATCGACTGGATGATCAGGACCGCTCCGACGAGGTCGGTCTCGTTCTCGCTGGCGTCGACGGTGATCTCGTGGTTGGGGCGGAACGTGTCTACTCCGCCGGCGTCGAATGGGAGCAGGACGTCGTAGTCGTGGAGGATCTCGCCCTGATCGCCGCGGTCCCGGGCCGCAGGACGACGTGGCGACCCGGAGGCGGCTCCGGCCGGTCGGATGAGGGCCCCGCCGGTGTAGACGGTTGCCGGGGCGGCGCCGTCGTACTGTTTCGTGGTCCGATTCCAGGTTCCCAGGTCTTGCTCCCGGATGGTGACGGTGTCGACGTACCGGTCGGCGCGGAGGGTCCGAAAGTAGGCGACGTGGTCACTGGCTATCGACAATGGCCTTGCCTCGCTCGTAGGCGGTGAGGGCGATCAGGCCCGCCGTGTAGTAGACCATGAAGGCGGCGGCGGTGAGTAGGGCGGTGATGGCCAGGGTCATGCGAATACCTTTCTGCGGATGCCTCGGAGGGCGGTCTTGTCGGGCTCGGTGAGTTGGATGGCTGCGGTGGCGACGTCCCCGGCGGCGTCGCTGTATTCGACGGCGTCGGAACCGACGAGGGTCAGTTTCTTGATCCCGGCCGCCTCGGTGGGGAGGGCGGCGTAGGCGGCGGCGGCTTGGAAGGCCCTTGCCACGATCCGGGTGGCGGTGTCTCTGGCGACGAGGGCATCCCGCTCGAGCAGCGGGTCGATGGTGAAGTCGTAGCCGGCGTCGTAAACGACCTCGACCTCGTTCATCTGGAGGGTGCCGCTGCGGTTCCACCGGACCGGCCGCCGGTCTGAGTTGGTGCGGATGAGTTGCCCGTAGCGAGCTTTGAGCACAAAGTCCGTATCTTCGACCAGGACGGTGCCGGGGCCGTTGAGGGTGACGGTGGTGAGGGCGGTCACCGGCGAGTGGCGGAGGACGAGCACCGATCCGTCTGGGAGGTCATAGTCCTCGGTGCGGGTGGTTTCCTCGAGGCTCCGGCCCACGAACGATTCGACCAGGCCGCTGGCGTTCTCGAGCAGCATCGTCACCGGCGCTGAGGGTTCGCTGGTGACGTCGATCTGGAGAAACTGCTCGACGTGGGTCTGTGTTGCGAGGGTCATGTCACCATCCTGGTGGTGTCGTCGCGTCTGCGGGCACCTTAGCGAACGCCACCGGGTCCTTGGTGTGAGCCACCGGGTCCTTGGTGTGAGCGTCGGGGTCCTTCGCCCACCACACCGCTGATGGTGCTGCCGCGGTGCCGGTGGCGCTAGCTCGTGCCGCTGCTCGAGCGGCGGCTGCCGGCGCCGTGATCGACAACGCCGCGGTGGCGGACGTCCGGGCGGCGGCGTGGCTGGTCGCGGCCGGTGCCGTGATGACGAGGGTGGCGGCGACTGATGTGCGGGTGGCGGCCCGGGCGGTTGCTTCTGCGTTGACGGTGACCGTCGCGGCGACCGATGTGCGTACTCCGACTCGGGCGCCGGCGGCGGCGTTGACAGTGACCGTTCCTGTCGCGGAGGCGCGGGCTGCAGCGCGGGCGGTGGACGGCGGGGCCTGGTCGCGGCTGAAGGCTGAGCCGCGGGCGGCGGCTCGTGCTGTCGCGGCGGGGGCGTTGACGTCGAGAGTCGCGGCCGCCGAGGCCCGGGCTGCTGTCCGGGCGGTGGCTGCGGCGTTGATCGTGACCGTCGCTGCGGCGGACGTTCGTGATCCGGCCCGGGCGATCGCCGTGGCGTTGACGGTGACTGTCGCGGCTACGGATCCCCGCGCCGCGGTACGGGCGGTCGCCGCTGCGGAGACGGTGAGGGTCGCTGCGGCGGATCCCCGCGCTCCGGCTCGGGCTGTCGCCTCGGCGGTGATGTCGAGGGTCGCCGCTGCAGAGGTCCGCGCTCCGGTGCGGGCCGCCGCGGTCGGGGCGTTGACAGTGACTGTCCCGGTGGCGCTTCCTCGAGCGGCGACCCGGGCGGTCGTTGGTGGGGCGTCGACGCCGGTGGGGCCAGCGCCGAATAGCGACGGTGTGAAGGGGCGGCGCGGTTTGCGTCCGGGTGGCCGCCGGTAGACCCAATTCACGGGCTACCTCCTAAGCGGCGGAGAGTTCTTCCCACATGATTCCGCCCGACACCGCCGGCGTCCCGGTCGACGCGGTGCGGAGCCGGATCCCGACGTTGTCGCCGGGCTCGGCGCTGCCGCCGATGAACGGGAGGAACACTTCGGGGATCGGTGACCAGGCCCACCGGTTCTGGATGTGTTCGCTGTCGCCGTACAGGTCGAACGGGGTCGCCGCGATGGTGGGCTCGAGGAGGGCGGTGCAGTTCGACGGGTCGACAACCGCAGCCGCGGTGAGGGCCTGTTCGGTCATCCCGCTGCCGGCGGTTGCTGGGGCGTCGTTGCCGTAGAGGGCGAAGTCGAATACCTCATCAAGTGGCGTGCCGCCGATGTCGGCGCCGACCCAGGCCTCGATGACTTCGATGACGGTGTTGTCGGGGACCTGGACCTCCATCACCGACTGGGCGGCGGTCCCGATGGTGGCGTTGGCGAACGTCGCTACGTATAGGCGGCCGGTGTTCATGCGGTCACCTTCCGTTCAGGTACCGGGATTGTTTCGCCGTCGATGTTGGTGCCGCGGGGTACCTCGTGGACGAGCGCCTTGTAGACGGCGTTGAGTGACCGGTTCCGGGCCGCGTCGGCGCGGGTCTCGGTGCGGTGTTTGGCGCGGGCGGCGTCAAGGGCTGCGCCGGCGACGGTGATCGCCTCGGCGGTGGTGGCATCGGCGCAGGCGTCCGCGAGGGTTTGCAGCTTGCGGGTCTCGGCGTCGGTGTGGGCGGCCGGGTCGTAGTCGCGGATCGCGGTGAGACTCATTGGTTTCACATCCTAACTCGTCGGTGTGGTCGTTGCGGGAATGGCGGGTATACGCCGGCGGCGGCGGGTGCGGCGTTCAGATTGAGCATCCACAGCCAACGGTGCTCCACGGTCCTATCCGAGTCGCCCGAATGGCGGCTGGCTCGGAATTGGTAGCTGAATTCTGAGGCCGCGAGGTTGTTCATGTGCGCCGTTCCGAAGTTGCGCTCATCGGTGGGGTCGTTGTCGATCGTGTGATAGGGCAGATCATCGCCGGTGAACAGGACTGTCGTATCTTGTTCGATGTGAGCGCGGATGCGGGAGTTACCGCCCGTGTCGGACACGTTGGCTCGTGCTGCTAGCCAATGGTTCCCCGCGGCGGATGGCGTGTAATCCGACACCTCGGCGATGGTCTGCTCGGTGCCGGTCACGGTGAAGTCGCCCGCCGTGTAGTCATGTTGGAAATCGGCGAAGGCTGAGGCCCGGAGGGCGATCAGGTAACCGCCACCATTACTGGCGTTGCTGCCGATGTGCTCCTCTTGTGCTCTGACCGTGAGAGCGGGCGTCCCCGAGGTCGCGTTGTGCCGACCCAGGATACTTACCATGTCTTCGTCCGCTGCGTCCGCGGCTTCCCCGACGTGTCTGTTAAGGACAGTTTGGGACGAGGCGTCGTCCGCGCCTAATAGCTGCACTTCGTAGCTGCGAGCCGTCGATCCAGTGTCAACCCTGACGTAACCGAGGACGGCCCACTCGTCTGTGCCGAGCGTGGCTCCTGTGATTTCTGCCAGAGTGACCCATGACGGGGCTACGGGATACTCAACATCATCATCAGCGATCACAACCTCCTCGTAATTGGAGGCCCCGAGGTCGTCGAGGTCGAGGAACTTCAGCGAGATTTGGTCGGCATGCACCGTCTGCCCAATAGTTTGCGCCCTGTATTCGATCACCACATCAGCCGGGTCCGAGGCGTCGGTGGTAAACGGGTGGACGAACCAGTATTCGGCCCCCTCATCGGTGGCCACAGCAATAGGTTCGACTTCACCGGCTGACTTATCTGCGATGGATGTGTCGTCGTCGGTCCTGGTCCGTATCTCAAAACGACCATTCACGTCGTCGCCACCGAAATGTGCCCGCGCCCATATGAGGTAGTCAGTATCGGCGAGCAGGTCGTCGCCACTCCGGGTAATCAACGCTACCCACGGGGCGCCTCCTGTCCCCACCTCCGTTTGGACGTCGGTTTCCTGTTGGGAGAAGTTGTTGTATTCAGGCATCAATCACAGACCCGTCGCCTTCGTGCTGGTGAACTGAGCCATCTACAATGTCCCACCCGCGGCCGATCCCGCCAGGCCCGGCAACTAGAGCACGCTGGAACGAGTTACGGACAGCTTCAGTGTCACCACCCGTCCATGCCTGCTGGAAGTCCCGTCCTGTGTAGCCAAGGTCGAGGCCGTTGATGATGCCTTCGGCGATGTCCTGCCAATCCTCCCAGGCGGTGAGGGTCGAAGGGCCAGGCTGGATGTCATCAAGGAACAACGCATCATCTACGTCCGAATCCGGGTCATCGTCCTCAACTACGAGGTCGAAGGCGACCCTGAGCAACACCAGCAATGGCGTCGCGGTTACCCCAGCAGGGACATCATGCTCAAACCGCGAGATGACCCCGGTGGCAACCTCGTAGACGTTGACAATGAACGTCCACGTCGAGTCCTCGATCACCGCCCGCGGGTAGACGTGCAGCGTCCGGGCCATCAGCGCGGTTCTCCGTTAGTCGAGTTCGAAGTTCAGGTCTCCGGCTGCGACGTTGAAGTCGTCGCCGTCGTTGAACGTGCGGAAGTCCACGAAGTAGGCGATCCCCTCCCCGTCGCTGGTGAGCGCGATGGCGGCCCCGCCCAGGGTGAGGCTGACTTGGAACGTGTCCGTGGTGGCGCTGATGATGAACAGCACCGTATCCGCTGCGGGGCCGGCGGGGAGCGCCGAGCCCGGCCAGGCGGTTAGGAACACCCGGTTACCGTTGACGAGGCCGTGGGCGAAGCTGGTGAACAGGTCGCCGGTGTCCGCGGCGGTGAACGTGGAGGGGGCCCCGCCGAGCGGCGCGTACCACAGGAAGTTCCCGACCGTCGATGCGTCGAATAGGCCGACGAACCCGACTTCGTTGGGGGCGCCGTCGATGCCGGGCCACGTTTCGATGGCGGTGTTGTCGGCTACTCCGGCGGCGAAAGCGTCGAAGGCGATCGTCTGCCGGGCGTAGCTGCCGCCGGCGAGTTCGTTGGCGCCGGTCTCGCCGGGATGGTCTGAGTGGAGGGACCCGAAGTTGGTCGGGGACGTCATGGCTGATGTGCCGAGAAGGTGGTCTGCGAGTTCCGCCGCGGCGAAGTCTGAGATGAAGGCGCCCCGCTCGTCGGTGAGGATCCGGCGGAGCCGGCGGCTGGCTCCGCGGATGCTGCGGTCGGGCGGGTACCGCAACGGGCCCCGGCCGGGGATGAATAGGGTGGTCACTTGTCGTCCCCCTTTTCGACGGCCTTGTCCTTGCCCTTGGCCTGGGCCTTGACCGTGGGGGCGTTGCCGGGGATGCCGCGTTCCTTGTGTTCCTTGGCGGTGAGGCTTGCGCCCTTCGAGGCGAGCTTCACGATGGCTGGCCGGCCGTCCTCGCGGTTGGTTCCCATGGCGTTGACGTGCGCCTTCGACCCTTGCTTCACGGCTTTCGGCTTGCCGCCGGGGTAGGTGATCGACACCCATCCGTCAGCGAGTGCGGGGTTCTTTTTGGCCATGGTCCGTCTGTCCTCCGTTCTATCCGATCGGCCGCCGGCCCGGCTCATAACGCGGGCCGGCGGGCTCGACCGTTCCGTTGTCGCTAGGTGGCTGAGGTGACGACGCTGATCCCCGCCGGGCGGAAAATCGGGAACGCCGTTCTCATCTCGGCCCGGAACCGCAGCACGTTGCTGGTGAATTCCGAGGCGTGGCTGTCGGTGACCGCCAGGGTTAGCTGGTTACGCCGGAGCACCATCGCGGCCTCGCGGGCTGCGACGAATATCGGCTCGTTGGCTGCGGCCTCTGCCGGCATGCGCTCGTTGAGCGTGACGGGCAGGCCCCAGATACGCGGTGCGGCTTCGTCGTTGACGGGCCCCATCAGGTATTGGTTGTTGGCGTCCTTGCCGAGGCGGAACCGCTCCCAGGTGCCCGCTGCCATCGCGATCCCGGAGGGCGGGAGGAAGGCCTCACGCACATTGGTCACGCCGTTATAGAGGGCGTCTAAGGCGACGGTGGCGTCCAGGACCGCCGCGGCGATCGAGTACGACGTGGCGCCGGTGCCGGCGACCGTCAGGACTCCTTCGATGTTGGGTGCGACTCCGTCGCCGCTGATCAACTGCAGGTCCTCGCGGTTGAGGACGAAGGTCCGTAGGCGGCCTCCGACCCATGCCCGCATGAACCCGACGTCCTCGAGAAGTTGCGCAGTCACCGGGAGGGTGACTGCGATGTTCTCGACGGGTGCCGAGTCCTCCGTGAAGCTGATGTCGGCTTCGGGCTTGGTCCCGCCCTCGAGGGTCTCGGCTGCGCCTTCTGAGGTGACGGTCTCCCGCATGAACAGCACCGCGTTCTCTTTGGTCGTTCCCTGGAGGAACATCTGGGCGATGTTGGTCTCCTGGAACAGGACCGGGACGCTTACGCCGGGGAGGCGGATGCTCTGGGGCGGGAATTCGTCATCGACTCCGGCGAGGGTGTCGTCGGTACCGAGCACCTTGGCCGCGTAGCTGACGAGGCTCGAGGTCGGGATCTCGACCGAGAAGTTCCGGTTGCCGCCCTTCACACCGGCGGCCTTCCAGTCCTCGTTGGCCTCGAGGTGGCGGGATGCCAGCTTGAAGGCCGGTGCGGCCGGGTCCTCCTTGGTCGGCTGCGGTGGCGGGTCTCCGACCGGCTTGTTGAGCCAGTCCGCCAGCTTGGCGGTTTTCTCGTCGGCGCCGGCGAGGATCTGGACCTCGTCGTATCGCACACCGATGAGGTTGAGGTCTCGGAGCAGGATGCCGGCCTTGTCGGCGTCCTCGCCCTCGGCGTTGACGAGGGCGTTGTCGTCGCTGCGGCCCTTGATCGCCTGTACGTCCTCCAGGCGGGTTTTCTGTTCGGTGAGGACGCGTGCAAGGGACCAGTCCTTGACGTCGGCCTCTTTGAGTTCTGGCATTCAGTTTCCTCGCGATCGGGCCTGCG
>SDBT01006439.1_pt1 | contig 19481 bp, 20 predicted proteins | sample 2277101 | NCBI WGS metagenome assembly SDBT01 (sample SAMN10404973, study PRJNA504765) | marine sediment metagenome | isolation source: marine sediment core GS10_PC15, 103 cmbsf | place: Arctic Ocean: Southern Knipovich Ridge | collected 2010 | reverse complement strand
GTTTGGGGGGTTCTTTCTCCTCTTCTTCTTCGTATTCGCCACTCTGTCCCTTACGGAACGCTCGCAGTCCCTTACCAAGGGCTCCACCGACCTGCGGGAGTTTCCCCACCCCGAAGATAATCATGATGACTGCCAAAACAAGCCCCATCTCCCATGGTCCTATATGAGGTATCATTATAGCCTCCTCCATGCAAGTAAAATACTGCTCTTGGTCACCTTCTATCCCGGCGGGATAGATTCCGTCTCCCCAATAGCGGCTTAATTATAATTTAGTAACCAGGAATCTTCAACCTCCGCCATCAATAAGCCGTGCCTCTTACTTTACCGTAACCACCCCTCTTGGCTCGCCGACAGCCTCTCCAATGATAACTGCATCCTCCACACCCGCTTGTCGCAGCCTATTGAGCAGCAGCTCTGCTTTCCTGGGAGCCAGGCAGATTAGCAAACCACCGGAGGTCTGCGCATCAAAGAGGATATCTTGCATATAATCAGGCAGTTCCTTGGCGATTTTCACTGAAGCGGAGTAAAATTCACGGTTTCGGTGTAAACCAGCCGGGCATAATCCCTGCTTGGCAAACTCGCCTGCCTCTGGAAAGAACGGGATAGAATCGAATTGGATGTTAATGCCTACATGGCTGTTTTGAGCTAGCTGGACAGTGTGGCCAAGAAGTCCGAAACCAGTGATATCAGTACAGGCATGGACTCCTATCTCCTGCATTAGCTCCGAGGCTTTGTTGTTCAAGGTTGCCATACACTTTGTGACCTTCCCGGCCAGTTCCTTATTGACTACCCCTGCTTTTAGAGCAGTGCTTATGATTCCGATTCCCAGTGGCTTGGTAAGTATCAGTTTATCTCCCACCCTAGCTCCTGAATTAGTCACCAACTTCTCGGGATGCACTGTTCCGGTAACAGAAAGGCCATATTTCAGCTCAGTGTCATCAATACTATGTCCACCAACCAGCACCACCCCTGCCTCACACATCTTATCCAGCCCACCCCTGAGGATATCCTTCAATACCGAGATATCCAGAGACTTCGCTGGAAAGCAGACCACATTCATGGCGGTTAGTGGCTTGCCGCCCATAGCATAGACATCACTCAATGCGTTGGCGGCGGCAATCTGCCCAAAGGCATAGGGCTCATCTACTACAGGCGTAAAGAAATCGATGGTCTGAATTAAAGCCAGCTCATCCGATAGCTTGTAGACACCGGCGTCATCTAAACTTTCCATACCTCGAATCACATTCGGGTCAGAGATTAAAGGCAAGTCCATTAAAGCCCTGCATAGGTCGCCCGGACCTAACTTAGAAGCTCAACCAGCCCCGCTAACACTTACCGTTAGGCGGGGGGGTATCCTCTTATCCATCTAGCTCCTCCGTTACTGAGACTTGGGAATAGCCCAGCCTCGCTGGGTATTGTAGCATTGACCACGTAAAGAAATCAAAGTTGTTACTGCCTGAGCGACGACCTGACCACTTCACGCCAGGGGAATGAGTTGGGTGATTTTGAAAGCCAGCCCAGATATAGTAAAATGTTAGAGCATAAATGAAAAGTACGTTTCGCAATCTTCCCAGTGTTGACAAGGTGCTCTCTGACGAACGGCTCAGACAACTTGAGAAGACCTATCCACATAGCTTTCTTTTAAACCTGGTTCGCCAGCACCTCGAAAGCAATCGCCTATCCATCGCTGCGGGTAATCCATGCCCCTCCATTGATGAGATAGTAGAATCTGTTTCTGCCCAAGTATGCGCCCTGGAAAATCCCAGCCTGCGTCCCGTAATTAATGCCACCGGAGTTCTACTTCACACCAACTTGGGTCGAGCACCGCTTTGCAAAGAGGCAATAGCCGCTATGGAGGCAGTCGCCAGGGGCTACTGCAATCTGGAGTATGACCTGGATAGTGGAACGAGGGGTTCTCGCCATATTCACATTGAGCCGATTTTGTGCCAGCTAACCGGGGCTGAGGCAGCGCTGGTGGTAAACAACAATGCCTCGGCAGTGCTTTTAGGCCTTACCGCTCTAGCTAAGAAAAGGGAGGTAATCGTCTCCCGGGGTCAGGCTATAGAGATTGGCGGTGGCTTTCGTATCCCTGATGTAATGCGCCAAAGCGGGGCGAAGCTGATTGAGGTAGGAACCACCAACTGTACCTACCCTGGTGACTTTGAACAGGCGATTAACCCACGGACAGCGGTGCTAATGCGTGTTCATTCCAGTAACTTCAGACTAATGGGGTTCACTAATGAGGTTACCCTTGAAGAGTTAGTGGCACTCGGTAAGCGGAATAACCTTCTTGTCTTCGACGATTTGGGTAGCGGCTGTTTCTTGGACACGACCATGCTCGGGCTCGACCCGGAGCCAATGGTGCAGCAAAGCGTTGCCACTGGTAGCGAGCTGACCTTCTTTTCCGGGGACAAGCTTGTGGGTGGTCCTCAAGCCGGAATTATCGTGGGTTCGAAGCAGTTTGTTGATAAGTTAAAGAAGCACCCGCTGGCTCGGGCAGTGCGAATTGACAAGATAAGGCTAGCTGGTCTGGCCGCTACCTTAATCCACTATTTGAAAGGTGAAGCGGTAACTAAGGTCCCGACATGGCGGATGATTTTGGCACCGCTAGAGGAGATTGACCAGCGGGCTAGACTGTGGGCTCAGGCTCTGGGTGGCCTAGCTCAGGTGATAGAGGGAGAGACCATGATAGGCGGTGGTAGCCTACCCGGGGGCACTCTGCCTACGAGACTCGTGGCCATTAGCGGAGGGGGCAAGAGAAAAGGGCAAAATATGGCTCAAATATTAAGCCGAAGGCTGCGGTCCCAGGAGGTACCGGTCATCGGGCGAATCAGCGGCAATGTTTTGCTCCTCGACCCCCGCTCTGTTCTGCCTGAAGAGGACAAGGCTGTGCTTCACGCGCTTCAGAACCTGGCCGCTGGCTGGAAGCGTAGCTAATAGCTGTTCAAAATTGCAAAAGGCGAATACGATGTTCGTACTAGGCACTGCTGGACATATAGACCATGGCAAGTCAGTCCTGGTGCATGCCTTGACCGGGATAGACCCCGACCGACTACGTGAGGAGAAGGAGCGGGGCATGACCATTGACCTCGGCTTCGCCTGGCTAAAGCTGCCTAGCGGTCGAGAGGTGGGAATCGTTGATGTCCCCGGACATGAGCGTTTCGTTAAAAACATGCTGGCTGGAGTGGGTGGTATCGACTTAGCCCTACTAATTATCGCCGCCAACGAAGGGGTGATGCCCCAAACCAAGGAACATCTGGCAATTTTAGACTTGCTCGGAATACAAAGGGGAATCGTAGCCCTTACCAAAAGGGACCTTGTGGAGGATGAGTGGCTGAACTTGGTCAGAATGGAGATAGAGGAACTGCTCAATCCCACTATCCTGTCCCAAGCCCCCATCATTGCCGTCTCAGCAGTAACCGGGGAAGGCCTGGCTGAACTGGTTTCAGCTATTGATGAGCTTCTAAGTTTTACCGAGCCGAGGAAAGACATTGGTCGACCTAGGCTGCCAATAGACCGGGTTTTCACCATGGCTGGCTCAGGTACTATAGTCACCGGAACATTAATCGATGGCTCGCTCGCTGTGGGACAGGAGGTAGAGATTGTCCCTGCTGGCCTGAAGTCGCGCCTACGGGGATTGCAGACGCATAAAACCCGCATCAAGATTGCCCACCCGGGCAGTAGGGTTGCGGCCAACTTGGTTGGTATTACTACCTCCCAGTTACAGCGTGGAGACGTACTTACCCAGCCAGGTTGGCTAATACCCACAACAATGCTGAGCGCCAATCTTCGCCTGCTTCCCTATCTCCGCCGTCCCTTGCGACATAATGCTAAGGTTAACTTTTATAACGGGTCAGCTGAGGCAATGGCCAAAGTGCGCCTGCTGGAGGGGGAGGAGCTTAAGCCCGGAGATATTACCTGGGCTCAGTTGTTACTGGATAGGCCGGTAGCAGTGGTGAACGGCGACCATTTCATTATTCGCTCGCCCATGGAGACTCTGGGGGGTGGTAAAGTTGTTGATTCTCACGCTAAGCGACTTCGCCGTTTTCGCCCCGCCATAATTCAAAGCCTGAGAGTTAAGGGGGAGGGCACAGCCGAAGAGGTTATTATGGCATTGCTGGAAACAAAGCAACCCGGGGAACTATCCGCCCTCCTGGCTCAAAGTGACCTACCTGTCAGTGACGCTCAGTCAGTTATAGGAACCCTTATCCAGCAGAAGAAAGTAGTGAGGATAGGTCAGAAAGAACCCTGCCTTCTCCTGACCAGGTCTGGGTGGGAACGCCTGGCCGAGAAGGCAGTGACTTTAGTCCGTGACTATCATCAAAGGTTCCCGGCTCGTGTCGGCATGCCTAAAGTGGAACTGAGCAACAAACTGGGGGCAGGGATACATTCCTCGGCTATTTTGTCCAGGCTCCTTGAAGAGGGTGTTTTGGTCGAGAAAGGGTTGGCTGTTCGCCTTCCTACTCACCGCATCCAGCTTACCCCGGCTCAACAGGCGAAGATAGACGCCTTTCTGGATTCTTTGGCTCAAAATCCCTATGCGCCAACCAGTGAGCTTAGGCCTGAGCCTGATTTGCTCAACTTGCTCGTTCAGCGGCATGAGATTGTGAAGGTGAGCGACAGCGTGGTCTTTTCCATTTCGGCTTATAACAAGATGGTAGAAGAGGTCACGGCACACATTAAGACGCAAGGTAAAATAACCCTTGCTGAAGTACGGGACATGTTTAAAACCAGCCGAAAGTATGCTCAGGCCTTTTTGGAATATCTGGATAGTAAAAAGATTACCCGCCGTGCTGGTGATGAGCGGGTTCTATACTAGGTCAGTTAGGTTTGAGGATAGTTTGAGATACTAACTGTTCTTCTTCCATATTTTCCGAGCAACCAAACCAATTATGATAGCTATTGCCCCAGCAGCAATAAGATACAAAGCATAAAATAATGATAGGTCTGTTATAGAAGATACTATTAGGAGAATAGCCCCCAAAATTAAAGCGGTAATTCCTATTACAAAAATCCCAATGTAGTATTGCCCCTGATATATTCCTTCCCTTTTCCTTTTCGAGACCATTATTGCCGCTATTATTCCTACTACAATTATTACGGCTCTAATGACCCACAGTACCCAATCCATACTCATTCGCCTGCTTTTCCTCCCCTAGAGTACAATATTATGCCATATCCTTACATGATATACCCACACTGTCAATGCTTACCAGCAAGGGACTAGGAATCCCCTGTTCCTAGCTAGAATGGTAAGCAAGGAGGGTATCCCCCAGGGCACTGGCTTGACCTGAAGCTATGACACCGAAGTTAGTCTCGTAGAAGAATCACACTCAGGCTTGAAATCTAGAGAGTTAGTAGTCAAGTAAAGGGAACACAACCTGCCACCATAGTAAGATTCCTATATTCCACAATGGATGAATAACGAAGGCACACCACCAATACTTGCCTCTCCAAAGCTTTATGTAGAATACACCAAATAGTATATCAACGGGTATACGATATAGAGGTGGTGGACTTGCGTCAAACTGATGGGCACCTATCCAGAGTAAAGTTCCTATTAACAATCCAGTATTGCCCAACCACCATTTAAAGACACCTCTAAATCCTCCCTCCTCAACTAATCCCATAATTATGGTGAACAATAATAATTTCTTAAATGCATCCCAAGTAAAAGATGGAAATCCACCCTTTACCAAATTAATTAGATTTGCTCCTATGAACGCTAGACTAAAAACAATCACTAGCCATAGAATCAGTTGGCGATTTGAGTCTATTGGACTTAGAAAGCAGGGAAGTTTAAGATTAATAAACCTCTCTCTGAGCTTCTGTAACTTATCAAATAACCGAGCTAAATTCTCTCGTAGCATTTGTTAACATTATAGAGCATACTGCTATCATTGGCACCCACAACTGCGGGGGATAGAATCTGAAATGAGACGGATGGTACAAAGGGGGTGAGGTAGAAAATAAGATGAACAGGAAAGAAGTTATGACTTACTTCAACGAGAAACTACAGGAATTAGATGAGTTAGATACATTACCACCTGACAATATTCTATTCCCGACATGGTGCAAAGAAATTGAAATCTTCTTATATAATTCTTTCGGTAAGGATTCTGTTGAATATAAAACATTCAAAGAAGCTGGGATAATACGGGGTATTGTAGAAAATGGGGACACCGAATACCGCAAGGCTAGAAAAAGTAGAGAAACTGCTTTATTTGCAATAGCTTTGGCTTATGAAAAACTTGGGGGTGAAAAGCCTTTGGGGCTAAAGGATAGAATTGAGTTGCCCATTCAATTATTTGATGCAATGCAATTTCATCCCAAAGTAGTTGAATCAAGCAGAAAATTGTTCAAAGATGCGCATTATAGGGACGCAATATATAGAGCATTTGTTGAAGTTAACAACTCCGTAAAGAATAAAGCTAAAAGCCAACTAGACGGAAAGAATTTAATGTCAACAGTATTTCGCCTAGATAATCCCATAATCAAACTTAATCCGCTGAAAACACAATCTGATAGAGATGAACAAGAAGGATTTATGTTTTTATATATGGGTGCAATGGAAGGAATAAGGAATCCGAAAGCACATGAAAACATTATCCAAAATGACCCATATAAAGCTCTTAAGTATTTAAGTCTAGCAAGTTTGCTAATAGAGACAATTGATTTTTGGGGGCAAAATAAAAGATGAAGGAATACAAGTGTGTTCAAGCTGAAATTTGGCGGGAGCGCATGGGAGTCGAACCCACCGAAGACACTTCTAATGCCCCCCAACGGATTTGAAGTCCGCGAAGCCCACCGGGACTCATCCGCTCCCTAACCTCCGGACAGGCAAAGTATACATTAATTAACTTAATAAACACAATAATTGGCTCTCCGCTCCTGCCTTCCTCTATTCTGGTGGTGGGCTGAGCCTAAGACGGAAATCTCCCCCAGCCCCCTCTATTTCAACAGAGTATCCCTTGCTTTTAGCCAGCCGAGACACGTTTTCTCTGGAAACGGCACTATCCACAAGCACAGTTATCATCTCTTTCGGATTTGCCTCAATAGCCTTCCTGGTCTTGACTACCGGGATGGGGCAGGAAAAACCACGGACATCAACCTCAACCAATGTAGTCTCCTCCTTCCATATAGCAAACTCCACTCCATTGACAAAGGTATTCTTTAAATACAGTCGGGAACTGGTTAATGATTTGTCTGACCTTAGTAGCCGGTGTTGGCTGAGCCAACTTTCCCGCCATGCGGTTTGACCTGGCCGCAATTATCACTGCCTCATGTAACTCAAGACCGGCGTAGGCAAAAGCAGACACCAGCCCGGTAATAGTATCACCCGTGCCTCCAATCGCCTCCAGTTCGGGCACATCAGGTTCAGTGATGGTAGCCAGAGTCTCCCCATCACGCACCACATAGTCAATTGCCCCCTTGACCAATAAGAGTTTAGCCGCATTCTGGTGCTGGTAGGCAGTGGTGACAAGTTTTGGTGTCTGGGTGATATCGGTATCAAAGAGATGCCGGGCGATATAGGCGGGGTGGGTGGCATCCAGGTCAGCCAGGAAAGCCATCTCGGTGGCATCCGGGGTGAAGATGTCAAACTCTGCGGCTAGCCCCGCTGCCTTAGCGGCATACATCGAGGCGGCGTCAGCAATCAAAACCGGCTTTGTTGAGCATCCTTTGATAGCGTCACAGAGTCTCTTTGTCAAAGCCATGTCGGGAAGACAATAATGCAGTGCCAGTACCCGCGGGGAAAGCTCGGCTACCCTCTGGATGAGATATTCATAAATCTCCCGACTACCCTTGCCCTCGCCAATATCCCCGGCGACCAGCACCTGGGGGCATTCCAGCTTTAAATAATTGGTAGTCGCCAGCGCGGCGCTTATCATGGCTCCAGTTCCCTGAGTGCAGGGAATACGATAGCCATTGACAATTAAAAATTCCCCATCTGTGCTGACTGTCCCCAGGGTCAGAGGCAACTCTTTAACCGGAACTGTGCCGGCAATAAGCAGCATGGCTATTTACCTCCTTTCCAGAGGGCCAGGCACTCTTCAAGAGCCCTGTCCAGCATTAAGGCACACAGGGTAAAACCAATATCCTTCGGCCGAGGTACTTCAGTGAGCCTCTTATCCACAAGGCTAATGTGAATGATGGGAATATCAGGGCAACCACCACCGGAGGTGTTCACGATGACACCGCTCTCTTTATCAAAAGTGAGCTTCATGTTGGCTGCCTTAACCATCAGCCAGCGGCCAAAATCAGTCACCTTAACGATTTCCAATAGCTCCGAGGTGCTTACTTTGACTGGGGTGACACCGACGTAGGAGACGTCTTTCTGATTAAGCAACCGCTCGATGCCAGGCTGCTCTACCAGGTTTATTTCCACCGCCAAATCGCAGCCCTTGCGCAACGCCGGTGGTGGCGCCACCAGCTTAATGGTATAGCCTGCCTTTTTAAGCGCCCTCTCCGCTTTTATGGCATCCGGCACATCCAGGAACAGCACCAGCCCCCCACCTTCGAATGATGCCTTTTGCTTTCGTCTAAGAAATCCCATAATACTTTACCTCTAAGTCATTTTTCTCGCATTAAGAAACCAACCGCCAGGCAGAAAACGAGGCCAATAATAACTGCCACCGGACCGAAATCACCAGTGCCCTGTGGGCTTGAGGCAAGGAGAAAGTTGTGGGCAAAGGCAGCGCCAGCAAAAAATCCCAAAACCGTCACCCCGGCATCAGTATCACCTTCTCCGGAAAGTATGAGGTTACGCAGTGGACAGCCACCAATTAACGTAGCTGCCAGCCCAAGTAAACCCATACCAAGGAAATTCCACAGGTGGTCATTATGGGCTACCGGCTGGTCAACAAAACCCCAGTGGTATAGTCCCTCGGCAGCAAAATTGCCGGCAGCATAGTTGGTGATTAGGGCAGCGATGAAGAAAGCAGCGACACCACTGAAGAGATAAACATCCTTAACCAGGAAGAGGTCGCGCCAACCGCCAACAAAGCACATCCTGGTCCTTTGAGCCATGAAACCAACCACAAGGCCGACTACAAGTGAAACCCCCAGCGGGACGAACATTGCCCCCGGTCCTTTCTCACTGGCAAATATGAAACTTGGTTGGGAAATAGCCAGTAGAAGCAGTCCCACCATAAGGATTGGCATAATCCACCCGACAGCAGGATGCATTCTGGTTGCGCGTCCAAGGTTGAAGCCTCTTTTCAGGAAGAAAACACCAATTAATATCCCCCCCACCATTCCGGCTAGAGCGGTAATACCGTTGAGGTCGCCACCGGCAATGCGCAGCATCATTCGAAGCGGACAACCCAAGAATACCAGGGCGCCAATCATGACCAAAGCGCCCAAGAGGAAACGAATGAGGGGTGATGAGCCACCTTTGGCTTGCCACTCGCCAAAGGCAAAGGAAGTGATAAAAGCGCCCAGCAAAAAGCCTATAATCTCTGGTCTAATATATTGCACTACTGAAGCCCGGTGCAATCCAAGGGCACCGGTAGTGTCGCGGATAAAACAGGCAACACAGATACCCATGTTTGGTGGGTTTCCCCAGTTGGTCATTAGAGCTGCCAGGACTCCGAAAGTAAGCCCGGCGAGGATTATCCATGTCCTTGGTGACCAAAATCGACCCAAAGTTACTTCTCCTTTCAGTTAGTTTTTAGCAATAAAAAAGCGATGGCTGGAGAACTCCAATCCATCGCTTGTCAGCTTTCTAAAGCACAGTAGTTAGAGCATCACAATAATACCCCCAGGCACTGTAAACCTCTCTGGGGATGGAGGAGTCTCCGAGCAGGTGAACGTGCAGAACCTGCACGCGGCTCTAAGGCTCAGGTTCAGGTGAAGTTCAGAACTGGTATCCAGGTCACTGCTCTCACCCCCTTCCCCTTTGCTTTTTATAGCTTCCGTTTATTGCCCGAAAGTCAGCGCTATTATATTCCGTTTAATGCATTTAATTCAAGACTACGACGCCGGCGAGGACAAGCGCGGTGGCGTAAAATCGAAGGTCTCGAGCTTTACAGGTGGCTCGGTAGAAATCTTAGCTATTGGGGGGCTAAATCAAGGTTTGGTAGCCTTGCCGTAGGGACTATATCCACGCTCCTGGGCTTGCCTATCCAGGTCAATGGTATACAGGCGCTCCAGAGGTAATAGAACCTCAGATTTAGTTCGCTGCAGATCGATGGCTTTCAGATACCGTTTACATTGCTCGCACACATAGAGTCGGTAGATTCCTTCATCGTCAGTAAAATAGGATAGGTCATTCTGGTTTTGGGTACCACAGTGGGGACACTGCAAACGTTGAAAAAGCCACTCAGCATCACAGCGAGAGCACAAAAGCCACCTGGCTCCACGCTCTTCATCTAGGAAAGCGAAATCAGGATTACCTCCACAAATTGGGCAATATCTACGCCGCCACTGCTCCTGGTTCACGAGGCTAAGCAAGGTTTTAGAGTAACTGACCAGGAAGGGCTTAAAGGTGGCGTGGATTATATTCTCAAGGAGACCTTCGCTGGCCTCATTGACCACAACGGCAGGGGGCAACCTGGCTCCTTCAAACCACGCCTTAACCGCTTCCCGGGTAAGAAAACGGCTGGGCTCTAACTCCTTAAGTTCTTCGGGTATCAGACCAAAAAGCTCGGGATACCTGGAAAAGAGGTCAATAACCTCTACAAATGTTTCATGTAACAGAGACCAATCGAGGGCAAGTTCATCAAACCTTATTAGCGGTAATCCATGCTCCATTCGGTAGTTAACAGTCTTACTGGTCAATCTAGGCTTGGGTAGGTGTATGTGTGACCCAAGCCTAGATTCAATACGAAGCAACTTCTGATAGAACTCTAAAAGTTGAGGTAGACTTCTTTCCTTTTTTTCCTCTTCCTCCAGCTTTTTAATAATGTCTTCTATCTCGGCTGGCACTTAGCTCTCCTTTACACCCTTAGAGACCTCCGCATACCATTTAGCATGATGTGACTTGGCATAGTCAACTGATACCTTGCCTCGAAACATAGAGTTCCATGCCCCGGTTCTGAGAGGACGCACCAGGGGATGGACTACAGACATATAAACATGAACAAACAACATACAGCCAGTAGCAATGAAGGCGACGTCATGGATAAAAATCATCCATTGCAGGAGTGCCGGCGAAGCTGTCGTCTTAGCGAACCATATAATAAGCCCGGTTATGGCAAAGACTACTCCGAAGACAATCACCATGAACCACCACATCTTCTGACCGGTATTCATATGTTCCTGAGGCGGCATCACATCTTCGTCACACAGAAAATAGTATCGGGGTGCCGCTCGCAACCAGCCCACATCATCTTTTCCCCAAGCAAAGGCATCCTTTATCCCTCTCACACTCACCTTCCAGTTGAGAGGCATATAGATGAGAGGCGCCACAATAAAGAGCACTGACGCAACACGGTGTAGGACACGGGTCCAGCTATCCTCTGCCAGGAACGCCAGAGGGGGGAGAAACAATATGAGACCGGTGAGAAACAGGGCCACAAAGGCACCAGCATGTATCCAGTGTAGTACACGGGTTGGTTTTCTATAGCGTACTATTTCTTGCTCCATCTTATTCCTCCTTCTTACCGGGCAGTTCTTTAGCTATTTTTGCTTCACGGGCTATGAGAAAGTTTATACCTAGCCCAATTACGGTCGCTCCACCCAGCGCCCAGCCAAGTGGTTGAATCACGTCCTGCCAGGCAATGGTTGCTGCCGAAATCTTGGGGTTGACCGGCAGCCCATAAACCGCAGGGGAATCATCAAGGACATACATAACATGCAAGCCCTCTAGTTCCTTATCACCATATAAGTAGGCATTTGTCCACCCCTTAGATTGAAGTGCCTGAACTCGTTTTCTACCGTCGGCAACTAATTGAGCCCGCTCGCCATATATCAGAGCATCAGTAGGGCAGCTTTTAACGCAGGAAGGCTCTTCCCCTTCAGCAAGGCGATCCAAGCTAGGGGTGGTGCAGAAGGTGCACTTATCCATTTTAGAGATACCACTTACTATGTTGCGCTCATATCGTGGTACATCAAAGGGGCAGGCCTCAACACAATAGCCACAACCGGTACAAATATCCTTATCATAAGAGACAAAGCCGGATTCATGGTGATAGAGGGAGCTGTTGGGACAAACCTTGACACAGCCAGCCTCGGTGCAGTGCATGCAGGAGCGCCGGGTAAAGAGCCACCTTATCCTCCCTCCCGGGTCTACCTCTCTAAACTCCATCTTGAGCCAGGTTGTCGGGGAGAGGTCGGGTGGGTTTTCGTAACTGCCCCGGTTAACTGCCTTTACCCCGTTTGTCACAAAAGGTATAACCTCGTCGTTCTCATTCCACTGCTTGCAAGCTGCCTGGCAGCCGCGGCAAGCCGTGCACCGAGTTGGGTCGTATAAGATTGCTTTTTGTGCCATTGTTACCTCCAAGTTAAGACTCAGTTATTCTCTAAGCCTTACGGACGTTAACCAAAAAGGCTTTATATTCTGGTATCATCGTGTTGGCATCACCGACGTGGGGCGTGAGCACATTGGCGCTGTCGCCGGTGGATAGACCGATGTAGCCCCAGTGCCAGACCACGCCTACCTGATGTACCTTGCGCCCGTTCATCTGGAACGGCTTGAAGCGCTTGGTGACTAAAGCTACCACGTTTACCTGTCCTCTAGCCGATTCCACGATAACCTTATCACCATTAGCGATGCCCTTATCTGCAGCCAATTCCTCGCTCATCTCAACAAAGGGCTCGGGCTGCATCTCGACTAACCAGGAACAGTTACGGGTCATCTGCCCGCCCTGCCAGTGCTCGCTGACCCGGTAGGTAGAGCACACTATCGGGAAGCGGTCAGGTGTGCCCTGCTCCTCCGGTCTCCATAGCTTAAAGGCAGGGTTATTCTGCTGTTTTGACATCGGGTTATCTATGGGTGCCTCCCAGGGCTCATAGTGCTCTGGCAACGGACCCTCAGCCATGCCCGCACCAAAGACGCGGGCATGCCCTTCCGGCTTCATGATGAATGGCCACTTGGTCTTCTCCGGGTCAACTGCTATCGGTGGCCAGCCGCCGTCAGGAACATCGCCGACCCATTTCCCGTCCTTCCACCAGACGACCGGATGTTCCTTATCCCAAGGCACTCCGTTGAGGTCAACTGAGGCTCGATTGTAGATAATCCGCCGGTTCACCGGCCAGCACCAGGCCCACTTGGGGTGAAGACCAACGTTAAACGGACCGGGGGTGGGGTCACGGCGAGCCGCCATATTCCCCTCCTCAGTGTAGCTGGCACAGTAGAGCCAGTTGCCCGACATGGTAGTACCATCGTCCTTCAATTTGCCGAAACTGGGCAGGAGTTTCCCGGTAGTAAGGTCGTAGCCGTTTATTTCCTTGGCTACGGCATGGACATCGGGCGGGGCACCATAATTCCAGGCAAGATGGGTAATCGCCTCAGCGTTAGGCCCCCCCTCTTTAGCGTAGATCTCCTGGAGTTTGAGAGTAATCCAGTTCAACATCCACAGGTCCTCCTCAGCCTCTCCGGGGCCATCAACTGCTTTGTAGCGCCACTGACTCCAGCGACCACTATTGGTAACGCTACCCTCTTTCTCATAGGAACTCAGGGCTGGGAGGAGAAAGACCTCAGTTTTGATGTCAGCCGGATTTACCCCGGGGCGTCTCCAGTGGTTAGCCGTCTCGGTATGCCAGATGTCGGCGACCACCATCCAGTCCAGCTTGTCCATGGCGCGCCTCTCCAGGTTAGCATCGGGCCCGCCTACTGCTGGATTCTGTCCCCAGACCATCAATCCCTTAATGACATCCTTGTCCATGGCTTCAAAGAGGGAGATGTGGGAGTAGTCCTTACCCGCCTCAATCTTGGGCAGGTAATGGAAGCCAAACTGGTTACCTTTATAGGCGGCATTCCCGTACCATGCCTTGAGCAGGCTGACTACATACTTGGGCGTGTGCTGCCACCAGTTAGCACTATTGGGGTCATTACTCTTGGGGGTAGACCTCTCCAGGTACTTTGCAAGAGAGGTATCAGTATTAATTGGTACCTTCAGGTAGCCGGGCAGGATATGGAACAGCAGGCAGTGGTCAGTAGAGCCCTGTACATTGGACTCACCCCTCATGGCATTGATGCCACCTCCGGCGATTCCAATGTTGCCCAGAAGAAGCTGCAATATACAGTAAGAGCGGATATTCTGGGCACCATAGGTGTGCTGGGTAGTGCCCATGGCATAAAGTATGGTACCCGCTTTACCCACCTGGCCGGTAGCCGCAAAAGTTCGGCAAATCTCAAGAAAGGTATCCTCAGGCGTACCGCAGATACTGTTCACCATATTGGGAGTGTAGCGGGCAAAGTGCCCCTTCATTATCTGGAAGGCACAGTTTTTATTCTTAAGGGTCTTATCTTTCTTGGGGATACCACTTGCATCCACTTGGTACTGCCAGCTTGATTTATCGTACTTCCTCTTACCGCCATCAGCCTCATTATGGCTGCCGGCATAGCCAGAGAATAGTCCTTCGAGCTCGGCAGGTCCCTTGAATTTGGGGTTGATTAGGTAAGCGGCATTAGTGTATTCCGTGATGTAGGTCATATTGTAGTTGCCGGGGTTGCGGTCGATATCGTCGAGAACATATTTAATCATGCCGCCGATGAAGGCGATGTCAGTCCCCGACCTCAGTGGGGCATAGATATCAGCTTTGGATGAAGTTCGGGTGAATCTGGGGTCAACACTGATAAGCTTGGCACCCCGCTCTTTAGCTTCGGTAATCCAGCCAAAAGCGGCCGGATGATTCTCAGCAGGGTTAGACCCGATGGCTATAATGCAGTCGCTGTTGGCAATATCATTCCAGTGGTTAGTCATTGCCCCGCGACCAAAACTTTCCGCCAAACTGGCGACGGTGGGGGAATGTCATATGCGGGCGTGATGCTCAATATACACCAAGCCTAGCGCCCGAGTTAGCTTGGCCAGGAGGTAACATTCCTCGTTATCCAAGGCGGAACCTCCAAGGCAAGCGATGGCTTCAGTGCGGTTTACTATGTTACCGCTGCCGTCCGTCTCAATGAAAGACGCATCCCTGGTGTCCTTAATCCGGCGGGCAATCTCCGGTAGCGCCCAGTCCCATGATTTCTCCTCCCACTCAGTTCCACCTGGGCGTCGGTAAAGAACCTTGCTCAGCCGCCAGGGATTATCGGCAGACAACTGACGCAGCGTAGCTCCCTTGGCGCAGGCAGCTCCCCGATTGATAGGATGGTCAGGGTCGCCCTCGATGTTCACCACTTTACCATTCTCGGCAGCAACAAGAAAACCGCAGCCAGAGGCATCATAGGGACAGATAGTACTCTTTTCCCCGATCCTCTTCCTAAGTGGTAAACGCTTGGGGGCTTTCGCTATTGCTACATTAGGATCAAATAATCCAAGCAGGAAAATACCACCTACCCCACCTCCCGAGGCTTTCAGGAATTCTCTCCGGCTTAACTCCATAATTCCTCCTTTTAATTAATTTCTCGAAAGATTTAACCTCTCTGTTTCTCAAAGCTTATGAGACTGATGTTCACTACACAAAACGGAGAAGTCTCCCATTTTTTACAGTAAGACTCCCCCTGCATTGTGAGATAATAATAACTTATTAAATTAAAAAAAGCAACCTATTAAATTAAAAAAAGCACCTCTTTTTATCCACTAGGTAACAAAACGCTATTTCGTGCAATAAGTTAACAGGTTACTTAAAAAGACTCTTCTGTTACTGCGGTGTCTTGTCAAACCCATCCCAGAGGCACCGGTTTTCGGTAAACTCTCCAAGCATAAAGGGCAGCCACGACCACGAAGATGCCGGCCAGATAGAAACTATAGAAGAAGGTTGCCCGTAGGCCCATGATGAGTGCCGTGAGCACCAGGAAAAGACAGATACCCGCAAACTTTTTTCTGCGTGAACGCAGGGCAGCAATCTGAGGCCCCAGCCCTTGAGGAATAGGCGCATCAGGTTTCACCTGCTCCATTAAAGATTCGATACGCGGCTGAAGAGAAAAATGAATGTAGGAAAGTAGGCCTATGAGGATAGCCAGCGCCACCCACTTAATAATGAGCGTGGGGTCAGTAAATCAACTGGGCACAGAAGATATATATTGGTTATAAGGCTTTAGAAGAAGTCACACAATATCCATTTGCGCATACAAAGCCCGGAGGGCAATCAAAATCGACAGAGCATACCAAATTGGGGAGAGTTTGTTTTGACAGATTTGTTTGCTTCCTCCTTTGGTACAGGGCAACACCTCCCCCTATCCAAATAAGTAGAGGTGCAGAGAGGCCTAGGAGCAACGCTAACATACAATTACGCAAACATTTCATGATACACCTCCTTTTTAACTAGCTAGAGTGAAGGTAAGATTATGATTATGGAGCTAAGCCAAAGAGATTTCTCTTAATTCCTTAATCCTTCCATTTACCTTCATTCCAGCTCTTCTATTTTAATTTTAAACCCTGCTAGTGGATTGGCAAACAGGCTAATTGCCTGTCTTTAATGTTAAAGTGCCCCGTTTTGTATATAGAATCATGCCTTTTTTTACCCATAAGTGCCCTAGCCGCCAGATTCTTTGAAAAAAGTAGATTTATAAAACGCTGAAGGTAGTGCACCGCATAAACTGCCCTTTTTGTCCTATTTTACTAACATTATAACTGGACTCCTTTTTGGGGGGGCAGGTCATGGGTAATCCCAGAGGGGGTTAATTAACAATAAAAAGAAAAGCCCCCCTCTATCCGGGAGGCTTCATTTGCCACATTAGAAGTATACCCTAGCTGGCAAGCAGAGATATATTCAACTTCATAGCTGTTTGTTTACCAATCTCTTGTTTTTTTACGACACGCCGTCGTGGTCGCTGCGAATGGCGTAGTTCTTTGTCCGGCGCAGGCTTTGTGTAATCAAAGCCTTGAAGCGTCAAACGCTCCAGCGGCGCGTCAAGAAGCCGTTCAAGAGCACGTATCTTATCCGCATCAGCATTTGTCACAAATGTTAATGCATCACCATTTTTATCGACCCGCCCGGTACGGCCGATTCGATGGATGTAGTCATCCGTACTCTCGGGCATATCGTAATTGATGACGTGGGAAATACTTAAAACATCGATACCGCGGGCAGCAATATCGGTCGCCACCAGAATCTTGATCGAGCCATTACGGAAACCTGTAAGCGCAGCCTGTCTCTGGTTCTGGGAAAGGTTCCCCTGCAGTGAAGTCCCCCTATGGCCGGCTCTTACCAGTTGCTGTGCTACACGTTCGGCGCGGTGTTTGGTGCGTGTAAAGACAAGCACCGATTCTGTTTGGATACTATTTAGAATTTTCTTCAATAGCGCCGTTTTGAGGTGTTGTTGTACCGGGTACAGAACATGTGACACCGTTTTTGCCGGTAAGGTGCGGCCTATCTGCACGGTGACCGGGTCATGCAGGATTTCACGCGCCAGGCGCCGGATACCGGTGGGCATGGTGGCCGCGAAAAGCAATGTCTGGTGTTTGTGCAAAATGCACCCTAGAATATTCCGGATATCGGGCAGAAAGCCCATATCAAACATACGGTCGGCCTCGTCGATGACGAGGATTTCCAGTTCTGACAAACTTATCGTACCCTTCCACAGGTGGTCAAGCAGGCGCCCGGGGCAGGCGACCACAATTTCGGGGTTTCCGCGTAAGTTTCGGATTTGCTGTTCCATGCTTACCCCGCCATAGATGGTAACGCCCTGCAGTCTGCTTCTACTCCCCAGGCTGTTGATAACCTCGCAGGTCTGCTCAGCCAGCTCGCGTGTGGGCGAGATTATCAGAGCCCGAATGCAGCCTCGCGGATTTTGCCGTAAGTGCTGTAAGATCGGCAGCACGAACGCGGCCGTCTTGCCGGTGCCGGTCTGTGCCAGCCCAATGATATCCCGCCCCTGCAGAATCGGTGGGATGGCCTGTAATTGTATTGGTGTGGGTATGGTATAACCGAGCGCACGTACACCGGCCATGATGCTCGGATGAAAATTAAAGGTATCGAAATTCATTAAACTCCTTGGTAAAATACGAGTCAAGTGCCTAAATAGTAGGTCAGGTGGCTCAAATCATTTGGTATTTTCTTTCTCTTCTTTTATTGGGCCGATTATTGCTTCTGATATCGGGGATCGTAGTCCCGCGTTTATCTGAGAGAGGAAGGGCTTCAACGATATTAACAACCCGGTTCCTCAACTTTTTCCCTTCGAGGCTGGCAATCGCGGTGGTACCTTCAGATTTCGAGGCCATTTCGACATATCCGTAGCCCCTCGGTTGCCCGCTGCCGATATACTTGTCGTTCATGATGGTTACAGATATCACTTCCCCAAATTCCGTGAACTCGCTGCGCAGTTCATCTTCAGTCGTTTCGAGCGATAGGTTACCCACATAGATATTCATGGTATCCCCCTTTTATCAAATCGGTTACGCTGCCCCGATTTGTGACGGGTGAGTCAGTAAAGGCATATGCAACTGCCAGTACTAATTCAAGTCGCCGGGTTGACTAATATCTTCGCTGTCTGCCACCACCCGAGCGGCCGCCTCTACCACCACCGTAACCACCGCTGCCACCGCTGCCATAGCCGCCACTCCTCCTGTCGCCGTAGGAACCACCGCCCCTATTGTCTGTGCGAGGGCGGGACTCATTAACCACGATAGTACGGTCTCTTAACGTTTTACCGTTAAGACCCGCAATGGCGGCTTCGGCCTCAGATTTTGATGCCATTTCCACGAAGGCAAAGCCCCTGGGCCTCCCGCTAATCTTGTCTGTAGGAATAGCCACGGATTCCACCTTGCCATAGGTGCCGAATTCTGCCGAAAGTTCATCCTCGGTAACATCAAAGGATAGATTGCCCACATAGATTTTCATAATTTTCCCCCTCTTATCCCGGATTTTATTCCCTGTTTTGCTTAATATCCCTGTCGCCGCTTCCGCCGTGCGCTCTTTTTGGCTTTAATGCGGGCGGCCTCGCCCTTAGATACGAAATGGCGGTTGGCTTTTACTTCCCGTAGGACACCACTCATCTGCACCATCTTTTGGAAGCGGCGTAATAACGATTCCTGTGATTCACCTTCATGTATTGATACTTCTAAAGACAAAACTCAAATTTACCCGGGTCGCATCCGGGCTGGTTGCCCAACCTGGATGCGACTCATGGCTTAACCTCACTTATCTACTTGGTTGGACTTTTCGGTAGCAATCGCTGCAGTAAACCGGCTTATCACCGCGAGGCTGAAACGGGACTTCGGTGCTTTTACCGCACTCGGCGCAGGTCGCGGGGAACATCTGGCGTGGGGCTCCGTAACTGCTGTTGCCGTTACGTTCTGACTTCCTTGCCCGGCGGCATTCCGGACAGCGCTTCGGCTCGTTGGTGTAGCCTTTGGACTGGAAAAACTCCTGGTCTTCAACGCTGAAAGTAAAGGTAGCTCCGCAATCGGAACACTGGATAGACTTGTCCTGAA
>SDBT01006438.1_pt1 | contig 19482 bp, 25 predicted proteins | sample 2277101 | NCBI WGS metagenome assembly SDBT01 (sample SAMN10404973, study PRJNA504765) | marine sediment metagenome | isolation source: marine sediment core GS10_PC15, 103 cmbsf | place: Arctic Ocean: Southern Knipovich Ridge | collected 2010 | reverse complement strand
CTAGCAACGATCTACACTTTCAGGAAGGTTATGATATGAAACGGACATCGAAGGCTCGTTGGGCTGTGCGAAAACTATGTTTTTATGGCGTCCCGCCCCACCCAGAAATGCGACTTTTTCATAATGAATTCTGCGACAATTTTGGAGACGTCTTTTTTAAAAGAACGTTTCTAGTAGTTACCTTTTCCTTTTACGTGTTGCAGCTTTTTTTGAGCGGGGCTTGACGGATTTTTTCCTGGTTCGCATAGCTGGTTTTTCTTTGGGCGCCTCAAGGAGTTTAGGTCTGAATCCTTGCAAGAGTTCCGTGTTGTTTACAACCTCCTCATCTGGAATATCTATAATTAAGGCCCCCCGCTCAAATAGTCCTAAAGTTGATGAAAGGACTTTTCTTCGTAGCTGTTCGGCTTCTTCTCGAGATAGGGATTTATCTTTCTCGCGTACAGCTATACGTTGAAATACGGCAAGGGATGAAAGAATTGCCTTATTATTTTCCATCACCTCTTCCGGTCTTTTGTGTCGAAACTTACTCCATGCTTCTATTATAAATTCCTTTAAATGCTTCACGACCGCATCCGCACCACGACAATCGATCCTAATGGAAGACCCGCTGTCAACCTTGACTACAACAAGCTGCATTTCACCGTTCTTCCCATATGCACGCGCAGTGGTGGTATAGGCCGCTTCTAATAATTTCGCCGCCTCTGATAGATCCGCAAGTCGGTGCGGTTTTTGTGATGAACGACGAATTTCTAGTGAAATAATGTCATCTGGTAATTTTCCTCCTTTAAGTTCGTCAGGCGTAGTCAGGGTTTCGAAAGGCTCGACGCAGGAGACCATCCGGTACCAAGGCCTTGAAATGGTAGAATAAAATATTCTAAACATGTCATGCCCTCCGTCCTTATGCACAAGGCTTTCAAACATACTATTAATAAAATCGTCATTGGCCAGACCGATAAGACTAAAAACCTCTAAAACCTCCAGGGCCTGAGGGTTGTTGTTAATTCGCACGTTGTTCCTAGTCATTTCCAAAAATACTGAAATAATCTGACCGGTAAATTTAGTATTTTCCGGCTCTGACATCATCCCCCGCACAGCACCAAAAAACTGCTGCGTCTCTTCACTATATAAGGCTTGTATCCATCGGATGGTCCTAATCACTTGTAATGTTTGCATGTTTCCCCCTAGATCCTCTTAAGTGTTAGTCTTATCGCGCTGTTCGATGTGTTTGCGCTTTTCTTCTGGCAGTTTTTGATACAGCTCTTTAATCATTTTGGGCTGGGTTATCATAGCATCGGCAATTATGTTGATTAGGTGGCAGAGCTGGGTTGCTGTATCAACATCATCCTGAAGATCAATGGTTCCCGGATGAACGGCCTCGTTTCCGATGACTCTAACGATGTCTAGGCTTTTTTGGATCTCGGGTCTCAGGCCTTTTTCCACCAGGGAGGCAATGTCATCGTTTATATTCTTTCCGCTTTCACCAAGATGCGAACACAGTTTTTGAATACATAATCGGAGGAGAGCAGCGGCTCCACGGGGGGATCTACTAATTATGGAACGTGCTTCTTCGAAGTCGGCCTTAATTTCATCGGGTAGATCAGGATTTGGTGGTGGTGCATTGGAGACGTCTGGCCTTATCAATCTATCGTTTACCCATATACTAAACCCCTCACAATGGCTACAATGCGCCGCGCTGACGTTCGGAATTTGGACGATACGGCCGGTTCGCTTGCAGGTCACCTGAGCCTTCCCCCATGTCTGATGTGCATAGACATTGCAAAACGGGCAATTAAAAGAGGAAGAGTCCCATCTCGGTGGCACAAAAGGCTGGCTGACCATTATTAGTTTCCCGCTCTCAATAAGGTTATTCAGATATAGATTCGGTTTATACCCCTCCACCGCAGGTTGGGCATTTATAGCCACCAATTTTAATGGCGCAGACTATCCAGACTGGGATCCAAAAACCAATGGTGACGAGAGATAGAATTAGATGAAGAATATGGTTGGTGCCTTTTCTGACAGCCAAAACGTTCTGGTCACAGTCCTTACAAAACTTGCGCGTTCTATCTTCTCCCACTTTTCCCTCCTTTGTCTAAAAATCAACAAAGATTAGGCATCCGTCTATTTTTGAGACCCCTTTTTTAGCTCCTTCCAGACCTCGCGGCGTTCTTCGACGCCAGCCGGGGGCGTATCCTTACCCAGCGCTTTTTCTATGAGTCTGAGCTGGGTTTTAAGCTCAGCGATCTCGGCATCCTTTACTCTAAGCTGGTCAATCAGATCTCGTTCCCGAGCAGAAGAGTCCTCTAGCATCCCTAGAGTTCTTAGTGCGGTTGCTTCGGGTGTGGGTGTCATAAAAGACACCCCTTTATCTGTTTGGCTGCCGTTAATTTCATCACGGATCATCTCTCCCTCACCACTAAAGATCCAGTCGGGACTGATGTTTTCTTCTTTTATGAGTTTATCAACTACGACGGCTTTAAAGTTACCTTCCTTTTTAGCGTACCTAGCCGCAGTTTCAGAATCTACGCCTAATAATCTGCCAAGTTTGGCCCAAGAATATCCTTTTTCTTTGGAGAGATATATTATCGCTTCAGCGATTCTGGCCTCGAAGTTTGCCATGTTTTCTTCGGAAATTCCGTGTCGCGCTTTCGGTGAAAGCGCGACACTTAAGTGCGACGCTTTCCTTATAGACCTAATCACCCGTTATTATTATTTAAACCGGCCACCGGAAGCTTTTTCCCGAGCCGAAAGCGCGACACGGAATTTTTTGTTAAAAACCAGTTTATGGCCGGCTAATAGGTCAAACCTGCAACCACCCATACCCACTGAAGCAAAATTATTTGTGAGTAAACAGTGAGTAAACCCCCATTTTAGGCTAAGAACGGGTTTTCAGAACGTGACTTAACCCCTTGTTTTCATTGGTGCCTAGGGAGGGACTTGAACCCTCACGAGGACAGGCCTCAAGGGATTTTAAGTCCCTTGCGTCTACCAGTTCCGCCACCCAGGCGACCATGTGCAGTATTAATGACCAGGCGCTTGTTGTCAACAGGCTGTTGCCCAAGAAATTCCTGTGATCAGAGAATCTCAAGGGCGTGGATGACACCATGACAAAGACAGGCGGTGCTAAAAAGGATCCGGTCCTTTGTTTTGCGAATCCGGCCGAGGCTTTGCACAAGGTCTTTCGGCCGGATGCCCCCCACTCCCGGGGCCAACTGATGGCTTCGAATGACCGCACTGAAAAACCCCGCACAGGAGACCTCTTGAAGTGTTCTGTACATCAAACCCTTTCGCGGCTTGCCAGTGAAGGTACATTTGTCAAACGGCTCTGTGCAGCTGCCAGGACAAACAAAATCTGCATAGCTGACAAAAAGCTGTCCGTCCGGACCTCTGACGGGGTTGGGGACCTGAGCTTCTACGCGCAAAGGCACGGGAATCACTTCCACGCGACCGCCATCAGACAGCTTGCATCTCACCCACTCAAAGGCCAGATGGATTGGTACGGCAGGCATAATCCACTCTGCCGCAGTCTCTGTATCCAGGTGTGACTCAAGATAGGAAACCCCATCCTGGCATGCCCTTTCTGCCGGAAGATGGCTCAGCCGCTCCAGGGCTTCTGCATCGTGATCCACTACCGTAAGGATCGGTGTTGGCTCCTTTTTGCAAAGCCTTTCAACAGCCTTTGTGCCAAAGTTGCCCGCACCGATGATCCACAATGTCGTTCGATCCTTTGTCATGATAGTCGTTGGTCAAACGAGAGCAGGATGCGGCCCGTTGCTTGCTGCTTTCAAGCCGTCATGGGGGATATCTACACGATGAATCGACTCGTGTTTGGGCAACACCCTGAGAAGACCTAACTCGCGCCCATCCGGAAAAGGCAAGTTGAGCCTGAAAAAGGTGCTAACACGTTTCCATCCGGAAATGGTAGATTTTGTTCCGAGACAAGGCCGCAGAACGCAGTATCGCAACGAAGGATGCCATTTCTGGCTAAAAACTCATATGTTTGGCCAAACCGTGATTGTCAAACGGTGTATCTTCTGATATTCGAAAGCACTATGAGCGACTCATTATCACCTCATGGGCTCATACTTGCCTCAAATTCTCCCAGGCGCCGTGATCTTCTTAACCAGGCCGGCCTGACATTCACGGTCATACCCAGCACCGTGGATGAAAGCTCTGTGACCGCTGCATCACCAAGAGACCAGGTCCGCCTGCTTGCCGAGGCCAAGGCCGACGAGGTTGCCGAGCGTTATCCTGAAAGCTGGGTCATCGGCGCAGACACCATGGTAGTGGTCGATAACACCGTCTTGGGAAAACCCCACGACCAGGCCGAAGCGCGCCGAATGCTAAAGGCGCTGAGCGGCAAGACACACACGGTACTGACTGGCTATTGTATCTGCCGTAAAAAGCCAAAACGGTCATTTTCCGAGACTGTAGAAACCAGGGTTTTGTTCAGGCCTCTCACGGACAGAGACATTGACTGGTACGTTGGCACGGCAGAGCCGTTTGACAAGGCGGGCGCTTATGCAGCACAGGGGTTGGGGACCTTCTTGATCAAACGCGTGGAGGGTTCTTATACTAGCGTGGTGGGTCTGCCGGTATGCGAGGTGGTGGGTTTCCTGCTGAAAGAGGGTGTGGTGGAAAGAGAACCATCAGGGGACAGAGCGTGACGGGAACCATTGAGACGAGACTGGCGCACGTCAAGGGTCTGATTGAGGCTGCTGCCTTGGCTTGTGGCCGCGATCCCGAGACCGCAAAACTCGTGGCTGTGACCAAGACCGTGCCTGCGGATCTGGTGTTGGCTGCAGTCAAGGCGGGTGTTACAGACCTTGGAGAGAACTATGTGCAGGAGGCACGGGAAAAGATTGCAGCCCTGCGGGGCGAAACTGTTTTTTGGCATTTCATAGGTCACCTTCAATCCAACAAGGCAAAGTATGCTGTTGAGCTGTTTGACCTGATTCATTCTGTGGACAGCGAAAAACTGGCAAAGGAATTGAACAAGCGAGCCCGTGCCATCGGCAAGGTGCAGAAGATCTTGATTCAGATAAACATCTCCGGTGAGTCCACAAAATCGGGGGTCGACCAGGCACAGGCAATTGATCTTGTGCGACGTATTGCGCCCCTTGAAAACCTCGCCATCTGCGGGCTTATGACAATGCCCCCTTTCTTTAATGCCCCCCAAAAAGTACGTCCCTATTTCAGGGCCCTGAGACACATGCGGAATCTGATCCGCACAGAGGCCTTTGCCAATGTTCGCATGGCAGAGCTTTCTATGGGAATGAGTGGAGACTTTGAGACGGCAATCCAGGAAGGCGCAACCCTGGTACGCGTTGGCACGGCTATCTTTGGCGAAAGGACGGGTTCTCACGCACCACAATAATCCCTCTGGCAGAGCTTAGGAGTCTGGGTCATATTTGTAACAATGCTGCCGAGTTGAATTCATGCTGGCACGATATGTGCATCCCGATTTTGCGGAGATCAACTATGACGGTCTCGTAAAAAGTCAATAAACAGACGGCTTTGTAAAAAATTCATATGCAAAACGTACTTACAGTACGTCGGAATGAAGAGAGATGAAGCACAACACCGCAGATGGACTTTTCACGAAGCCGTCAACCATAAGTGGTGGGTGCAGGTAGCTGACACCTTATATGACCCAGGTGCCATACAAGGAGCACTGCGGGCCGCAGCCGCTTGCCGCTGACGCCTCTTTTCATTTTGTGGAGGGCGTGACACACATGCTGACAAAAAGAAACATGAAGGGTTTTACCCTCATGGAACTCATGATCGTTATGGCTATCATCGGCATTATGGCAGGCATCGCTTTACCGCACCTCTCGAAATACCGGAAACGGGCCTACAACGCATCGGCTGAATCTTCTGCTAAGAGTGCCTTCCTCTCAGCCCAGGCCCGCTTCAATGAAAACCCCACAGACGATATCAATTCGGTCGACACGCTGATAGCCTTTGGGTATAGAGAAACAGACGATGTTACCGCAAACGTTACCGGAAACTCGGACACCCTTGTAATTACTACTTATCACGCTTCAGGAAACAAGACCTTCACCGTAAACGCAGAGGGAAACATTGACTCGTAGAGCAGCAGGACCAAGGGCTTGCGGCGGGTTGGACTGAATTTGCGGTGGCATGATATATGCGGCCTATGATCGAGGGCACTAGCCATAAGAGGTGCCGCGGCAAATTGGTACCGAAACCCACACACCGGGCGGGATGTCCAGCATTGCATAACCATATTGTAAACTCCTATTTTTTTGCAGCAGTGTCACAAATACTGAGAAAAAAGAACATAGGGGGTTTTTCGCTGGTCGAACTGATGATCGTCATAGCCATCATCTCCATTATAGCAGGCATAGCTTTACCGCACTTTATGAGACACCGAATGGGGGCCTTCAACTCGGCGGCTGAATCTAGCGCCAAAAATGCCTTCATCGCAGCCCAGGCCCGCTTCAATGATAACCCGACAGACGATATCAATTCGATCGACACGCTGAAAGCCTCCGGGTATAGAGAAACAGACGATGTTACCGTAAACGTTACCGGAAACTTGGACACCCTTGTAATTTCTGCTTATCACGGTTCAGGCAATAAGACCTATACCATAAGCGCCGAGGGAATATTTACCTGGTAAGTATAAGGGCAGACCTTTCCAATGTTCTGCAACTCATTAAAAACAACCAGCTTCATGAGTGGTATGCCACGGACCACTGCACGACAAGTACCCGAATTCCAAGCGCAGATTTGTGTGTGATGGCAAATAAGCAATACACAGATTCTAACCGTCGGCGAGCCTTTCGCGCAAGACCGGATGACTTCGACCCGGTGGATGTGAATCTCCGGTGGTACAAAGGCTCCGGTCAGGGCCGAATGATCGACATTTCCACCTCCGGCGTGGGCGTGAGCGTCGCACCGGCAATCGCGCAAGCGCTCCGGGATCTCAATGTGCTTGCCGTGTCATTTCATCTCCCGGGAAATGACGTAATGTTGAAGATGCCCGGAAACATTCATTACGACAGACTCGAAGGAGACGGGGTTCGCTTTGGTATAAGTTTCGACTGGGACAACACCAGGGGCTACTACCGCAAGGAATCCGCTATTGCCAAGTACGTAGCTCACCAACAGCTGACAGCGCACCGGATGCAGGACATGCCGACGCCCGGACAAGGGTCTCAGGAGACAGCGCATTGAACATCATTGTGGGTGTGGCCGACATGCAGATCAGTGACGACCCTGGTGTGACCCTGGTCACCCACTCACTTGGTTCATGTATCGGCTTGACCGTGTATGACCCTCACGTGAAAGTGGGAGGCCTTCTTCATTACATGCTCCCCGAATCCCAGCTGGATCCTGTGAAGGCGAAAAAGAGACCTTTCATGTTTGCTGACACAGGCATACCGCTTCTGTTTAAGTCCTGCTACGAACTGGGAGCCAAGAAGGGGCGGATGATCGTCAAGGCTGCGGGTGGTTCTCAAATCATGGACGCGTCCGAGATATTCTGTATTGGCCAGCGCAACCACGGTGCTTTGAAAAAGATCCTTTTTCGAAACAATGTTCTTATCAAGGCCGAAAATGTCGGAGGCAGTGTGAGCAGAACGATGCGTCTGAACATTGGAACCGGAGAACTGATTTTGAAAATCACTGGCCAGGGAACTTTCACGCTGTGACGGATAGAGGGGCCAATATATTGACAGACACTGTTGACGGCTTCGCAAAAAGTCCATCTGTCCAGGCAGGTCGGCATTGCGCCGGCATCCGCTATGATGACAAACTGGAGGTCATACCATGAAAGTAGAGTGCTCACATTGCCATAACACATTTGATATCCCTGACGAACGCCTCCCAAAGGATCAAAGCATAGCCTTTCCGTGTCCGGGGTGCCAGGAGGCTATCGAGGTTGATCTAAAATCCGACTCCTCACAGGATGACACCGGCTCCTCGGCGCCTGATGACAAGGAACTCCCAAGCGGTGAAGCCCTGAAGAAAAGAATCTTGCGATCTGTGGGCGATTTGCCTCCCATGCCTCAGACCGTCTTCAAGGTTCGCGAGGTCATAGGAAGCCAGAATTCAAGCTTCAAAGAACTTGCAGACATACTTGAAACGGATCAGGCAATTGCCACCAGGGTGCTGAAGATGGCCAACTCTGCATACTATGGCATGAGTGGCAAGGTGTCTTCAATCCAACACGCCTCTGTTGTGCTGGGGCACAAGACCATAGGCGAACTTATGACCATGGCGAGCACTTCAAGCCTGATAGGCAACAATCTTGACGGATACGGGTTGGACGCTGGAGATCTGTGGCGTCACTCGCTGGGTGTTGCTTTTGGCTCAAAGATCATTGCCAACAAGAAAAGCCCTGACCTGGCAAACGATGCGTTTTCAACAGGTCTTATTCACGATTCTGGAAAGCTTATTCTTGATCAATACATCGTGGAAAGAAAGGAAGCCTTTGAAAAATTCATGTCAGACGGCAAACAGTCCTTTCTCACTGCTGAGAAAGCTATTCTTGGGTTCGACCATTCAGAGATAGCAGCCGAGGTGTGCAAGGCTTGGAATGTCCCTGAGTCTATGTCCGTAGCCATAAGATACCACCACTACCCATCGCAGTCGGAGGAAAACGAACTGGCCCACATCGTACACGTGGCCGATTCAATAGCCATGATGACCGGACTGGGACTGGGACTGGACGGCATGTTGTACACAATGGACGATAAGGCCAGAGATTTCCTGGACCTTCAAGAAGATGACGTAAGCAAAATCATGGGCGATGTCCTGGACGTCGTTGATAGCATGACAGAACAAATGAACACAGAATAGCCCCCCTACCCTTCCCTCGACTTCCCGCATTCCTTCACCTTGGCCACACGCCATCTGCCTTGACACCACGGGTTGTTATTTGCGATGATGGCGTTTCTGGACGAGGCCTTTGAAAAATGCTCAATTTCGTTCAAGTTCAAGGAAGGCGATAATTTTAACCACCCCGTACGATCTTCCGGACCTACGGGGCGGGCAGAAATACATTGGGTATTTCGAGGACTAAAATTCGAGCCTGACGCAAACACGGAGTGAAGCATAGCGCTCAATTGGGCGAAAGGGGGGGTTTCTCAAAGGTCTCTGGACGAACACACAGGAAAAAATCGGCATCAAAATCTTGCTTCACATATGCTGCGCACCGTGCGCCACGTACCCTTTGAACGTCCTCAGAACAGACGGCTTTGAGGTCAGGGGCTTCTTTTACAACCGCAACATACATCCGTACCAAGAATGCCTCCGGCGCCAAAACGCCCTGAAGGACTATGCCAAGCAGCAGGATCTGGCGGTAATCTATCAGGAAGGCTATGACATGGAAACGTTTCTGCAGAATGTAGTGTTCCGCGAAGAGCAGCGGTGCAACTACTGTTACCACGACCGCCTGAAGACAACGGCTGCCATGGCCAGACATGGCAAGTTTGACTATTTTACGACCACCCTCTTGCATAGCAAATTCCAGAAGCATGAACTCATTGGATCTATCGGCGAGAGCCTGGGCAAATCTTATGGCGTGCCTTTTTTGTACCGCGATTTTCGCGAAGGCTGGAAACAAGGCATCGAAACGTCTAAGCGTCTAAACATGTACCGTCAGCAATATTGCGGATGTATCTACAGCGAAAAAGAAAGGTTTTTTAAGAACAAATTCGCCGACTAAGGGCTCGCGAAAAAATAACTTCGCAGAATTGTCGCTCAGATTTGGTTCGGATTTGGCCGATCCGATTGCAAAAAACTACAGGAATAATGGATGTGGCATCTTCCGGCGGCAAATCTATGAACTCAACACCTATACCTCCACTCCCCAAGGAAAAACCAACGTCCCTTCGGGAATGTTTACGCTGCATTATCCTTTCTCAGCGAACTCCGTGCCTCGATCGAAGCGGGTGGTGAGTGTTTGTCAATCTTTTCAGGATAGACAAAGGCGTGGGGCGGGTGCGAAGATCGGCTAATCGTTGCTACATCTTGTACTTGCCAAAATCCTCAGGGGACAATTTCTCCAGGTATTCCTTCCATTTCTTGCCCTCTTCGGACTTGTCCCACGCTTGGGGCTCTCCGTCCAGGTCTCGAGACTTCTCCAACACGTCGTCATGGACAAAAATAGGACATCCGGCCCTAAGCGCCAAGGCAATGGCATCGCTGGGACGTGCATCGATATTATAAGAACGGCTGTCAAAAGAAAAAAATATCTGTGCAAAGAACGTGTTGTCCCTCAGGTCGCACACTTCTACCTTGGAGATCTCTATCTTCAGCGTATCCAAGAAATTCTTGAACAAATCATGGGTCATGGGACGGGACAAACGAACATTTTCCAGTTCAGTGGCAATGGCAGTAGCCTCCAATATGCCAATCCATATAGGAAGCGCCTGATCTCCTTCTGTCGCTTTCAATATAACTATGGGGGCATTTGACACTGGATCAATGGTTATACCGGAAACTTTCATTTCAAGCGGCATGCAATATCCCTCCCTTTTTCTCGGCGTAGTGCGTGCGGTCTCCCAGCGGGCCTCCCAGCAATGAGTGTGGAAACGCCTCCACTATCTTGACTGAAACAATCTCACCGACACGGACGTTGCCGCAGGGAAAGTTTACTACTTTGTTACAACAGGTTCGACCTGAGAGCCGATTGCTGTTCTTCTTGCTAAGACCTTCCACCAAGATCTCCTGGATGGTCCCCACCAAGGACAGATTTTTCTTCAGGGTAGTCTTTGTCTGAACCTCCAGGAGCCTGGCCAAGCGCTCATTCGCTGCGGTTTCTGAAACCTTGTCAGAGAACCTGGAAGCAGGAACATTCATACGATCAGAGTACTTGAACGTGAAGAGATTGTCAAATTTTATCGATTTTACAAGCTCCAGCGTGTGTTCGAAGTCGATGTCCTGTTCACCCGGAAAGCCTACAATAATGTCTGAGGTGACGGAAATGTCAGGACAAATCTTGCGCAATCCTTTGACCTTTTCAAGATAGTAATCCCTTGTATAGCCTCTGTTCATACGTTTTAGTATGCGATCTGACCCGGACTGAACCGGCAGATGTATGTGGTTTGCAAGTTTTTTCAGCCGGCCAAAGACGCGAATTAGCTTCTCCGACAGGTCTTTCGGATGCGAGGTGGTAAAACGTATGCGTTCCAAGCCTTCGATGTTGTCCGCGGCAGCAAGGAGTGCTGGAAAATCACAACCGCGGCTGTTATCCAACCCATAAGCATTGACGTTTTGCCCAAGCAGTGTGACTTCCCGGACACCGCTGAGTACCAAGCTGCGAATTTCTTCAAGCACTGCCTCGGGCCTTCGACTCACTTGTCGCCCTCTTACATATGGCACAACACAGTACGTGCAGAAATTGTCACAACCGGTCATGATAGTGACAAAGGCTGTGGAACGCCGGCCCCGTGACACAGAGGGTTCCAAGCACGCTGGTTCGTATGTGACTGTTTCATCCACGTCAACAAGTCGACACCTTTGATCTTCTACTTGTCGCACAAGCGTCGGGAGCCGCCCCAAGGCAAAGGTGCCAAATACGATGTCCACGTAGAGGGCACGCTGAAGCAGGCGATGTCCCTGCTGCTGAGCAACGCAGCCACCCACACCGATAATCAGACGGGGGTTCTTCGACTTGATTCGGACAAGTCGGCCCAGGTGGCTGTACACCTTGTGCTCGGCCTTTTCGCGGATGGTGCAGGTGTTGAGCAAAATCAGATCGGCATTGTCCGGCTCTGAAGTAGGCCTGTAATTGATCGGGGCCAGAAGTCTTTCCATTTGCTCAGAATCGTAGACGTTCATCTGGCAACCCATGGTGATTATGTGGACTCGCTTTGGCCCCACGCTATTTTCTTCTCCCTTTGCTCCTACCCAGACCCGCGGAGAACGAAGTATCGGGCCAAAATATGCCATTTATGGACGAACACTAGTTAGTCCCTTTATGACGACCGACCTTATATCCTCGACGGCAATCTTGAACTTGCCGTAGGGCAACATGCCATAGCAGGCAATGCCCTTTTCGACTATGAGGGGAACAGTCTTGCCGTCCTTTAACAGCACCTCTGCTTTCAGGGTCTTGTCCTGAAGCACGAAACCTATGGACGCGATCTTGTCAAAACCAATGCTGATTTGGCCACCTCCCAATTTGCCGGAAATGGCTGTTTGACCCTCCAGGCTGAATTTTTCAACATCAGTTGAAACATCGAAGCTGTCCACAATAGTCACAGCATAGTCCTTGACCGGCTCCGGCACCTTTATTTCCGATCCAACACCACCCATTGCTACCAAAAACACGTAAGAGACAAACAACAAGCAAACAAGCAATATTCTTCTCATAGGACCTCCCTGCCTGCACTCTTTGCCGTCTGATTCGGACTTTTTAGGGGACCATCAATAAGGATATACCTCTTAAGATCCTCTATGATCATATCCACCTCCCGTTCACATCCAAGCCCGATATGAAGCACCACCAGACCCTTCTTCGGATCCAGGGTCCGCATGACAGCCACGCCATCGTATCCTTCCAAGATGAATTTCAAATAGTGGATCTTGTGTCGATCCACCCGGTAATATCTCTCAATTGCACGGTTTCTCACAGATCTATTAGCCCTAATGTTTTAAGTTACCATGATTCAGGAGCCCTTTTCAACGAAAAAATCGCTCTTGTGGAACGGCCCGGTTTGGGCTATACGACAACCCGATGCACAAGCAATGGACCATGCTTTCACCTGACCCCGACCAGATTTCAGAACTGGCAGCCACATTGGGTTGCCACCCTGCTCTGGCTGCTGTCCTGATAAACAGGGGTGTCAACAGTGCAGACAGAGCAGCCCAGTTTCTCAATCCCTCCCTGGCGCATGTTCGATCGCCATTCTTGATGAAGGATATGGAGCAGGCTGTTTCCCGCATCCTGGTTGCTCTGCGGAATCACGAAAAAGTGGTGGTCTTCGGAGACTTTGATGCAGACGGCATCACGGCCACTGCCGTTGTCTTGGGCTTTCTCAGCTATCTCGGTATGGATGTGGACTACTACATCCCTGACCGCCTGACCGAAGGTTATGGGCTCAGCACTGATTATGTAGAAAATCACGCAATCCCCCATCACGTGGGATTGATCATCACCGTAGACTGTGGGATCAGTAACCACGAAGCCGTGCGTGCTGCTCGCGTCGCAGATATTGACGTCATCATAACTGACCACCATATCGTTGTCGACGTCTTGCCGGAAGCCTTTGCCATTTTGAATCCTAAACAGCCATCATGCCCCTCTGGCTTCACATGGCTTGCCGGAGTGGGTGTGGCATTCAACTTGGTCCTTGCCTTGCGCAAACGCTTGCGGGACGAGCATTTTTGGAAGAACGTGCCGGAACCGAACTTGAAGACCGCCTGTGATCTTGTGGCACTCGGCACGGTAGCCGACATGGTCCCGATTGTGGAAGAGAACCGAATCTACGTAAAAACAGGGCTTGAAGTGCTGGCTTCCGGCACTCGACCAGGCGTGAAAGCCCTGCTGGAAGTCAGCGGTATTTCAGATGGCCCCGTTGACACCAGGGACATTGCTTTCAAGCTTGCTCCTCGACTCAATGCCGCCGGCAGACTTCGCCACGGGTCTCGGGGACTTGAGCTCCTAACTTCGTCCAGCAATGAAACAGCCCGCCTTATTGCCACCGAACTTGACCAGGAAAACACCAGAAGGCAGGATATAGAAAAACACCTGTTTTCGGAAATCTCCAGCTACCTGGAGACAAATCCTCATGAGTTGGAAAAAAGGTCTCTGGTCTTACACCAGCAGGGGTGGCATCAAGGTGTGATTGGAATCGTGGCATCCAGGCTTGTCCGGCGCTACGTGCGACCGGTCGCTCTCATTGCCGTTTCTGACGGCATAGGCAAAGGCTCCGCCCGAACCCCCGAAGGCTTTGATCTGTTTGAGGCCATCAAGGCATGTTCCCAGTCTCTGGAAGGATTCGGCGGTCACAAGGCGGCAGCCGGCTTTACAGTAAAGGCAGAAAACATCGCACAGTTCAGCGCTGATTTTGAACAAATCGTTTGCCAGAACAGCGATGCCGACAGCTTTGCCCCCAAGTTAGTTGTGGATGCAGAGATCTCTGCTGCAGAAATATCTCCCAGGCTGGCAGATGACCTTGAGAAACTGGTTCCTCTTGGAACCGGCAACCCTGAACCTCTTTTCTTGCTTTCGGACATGGATGTGTTGTCTGCCCGCACTGTCGGGGGCGGCCACAGGCAGATACGCTTGCGGTCTGCTGCAAATTCCCAGGCCATGCCTCTTGACGCCATCCTGTTTAACACCGGCGATGTTGAGCTGCCAGCCAAACAATTCCGTCAGATCGTCTGCCATGTCCGCTGGAACCGCTGGCGGGACCGCAACAAGATTCAACTGGTCATAAAGGATTTTCTTCCGGCCTAGCCAGTTTCCAATTCAGAAATGGCATCTTTCGCCCCGATACTGCGTTCTCCGCTTTGGGGAAATTGGGTGCTTTTTTTGTTGTAATTTGGTTGGACTTATCGTAATCTTTTTTATAATTGATTGCATATGTAGACCTCACATTAGGGTTTTTCGGCGGCACTCATCATGGCAAGATCATTTCGTCCCAGCGATCGCGAATCCAAGTTGTTATCCCGGATAGAAAGCTCACAAGAGCGGGCACGTCAGTTTGCAATCGGTCAAATCAAGAGAGTTGTGGAACCACTGAGCGGCGCCATAACCATGAAGCTAATAGAAGAGAAGCTCCTTGTCACTACCAGCAAAGAGCAGATCGAGGAACAGATTGCTTCGTCGCTCCAAAAGCTGACTCGTGCAGAGGACTTTGACATCGACTACCAGACCTCCCCTTACAGGAAGATTGTTCCGCGGCCGAACACGATCAGCCTCTATCTGACAGCATTCGTTGTGGAACAACTCATCAACCACCGCAGCATTGACGACATTTATGGCTCAGACAAGGAGATCTACACCTGCATTAATCGCCAGGTTGCCAAAATCATCCACCGATGAGGCCTTCCTTTCATCCTAGGCTTGTCAACGGCCCCTTTGAGGACCCTGCCCTATTCATACCGTTTTTTCTTGAAAAGCGTGCCTTGTTGTTCGACATGGGCGACCTGCACAGTCTTGCTCCCAAAGAAATCTTAAAGATTACCCACGCCTTTGTAACCCACACGCATATGGACCACTTTGTTGGTTTTGACACGCTGCTGCGTGTCTTTTTGGGCCGCACCAAGGCCCTGCACCTATTTGGCCCTGCCGGGTTTGTTCGAAATGTCGAGGGAAGATTGGCCGGCTATACGTGGAACCTGGTCAAAAACTACGATAATCGATTCACCCTGAAAGTCACCGAGGTGCATCCGGATCATACCTTGACCCAAGTCTACGAATGTAACGAGGCCTTCAGTTCAAGCAAATTGCCGGACCGAGCCTCTTTCAACGCAACACTGCTAAAAGAGCCGTCCTTTTCAGTACAAGCCATCCATCTGGATCACAAGATCCCCTGCCTGGCATTCAGGGTTGAGGAAAGCTTTCATGTAAACATTGTGAAAGAGGGTCTGGAAAAGCTCGGAATACCGGTCGGCCCCTGGCTGAAGCAATTCAAGGAAGCGCTGTATGAGGGGCACGACCCCGAGGAAAGTTTTTGCATAGAGCTAAAAAACGGTGACAGGGACAAGAAGCTCACGTTCCGTTTGGGTGACCTGACAAACCAAATAGCCCGCACATCAGCAGGACAAAAAATTGTGTACGTGGTCGACGTGACCTTCAGCCCCGAGAACGTGGAAAAAATCGTCGGTTTTGCGCGCAATGCAGACCAACTGTTTATTGAAGCTGCCTTTACTGATGCCCACGAGGGTGTAGCCCTGACAAAGTGTCATCTGACTGCAAGACAAGCCGGTATCATTGCCCGAAAGGCGGGAGTCAAGTACTTCACAGTGTTCCATCACTCACCCCGCTACGCGGCAAACGCCCACATACTGCGGGAAGAAGCAAATCAGGCTTTTGCTGGAATCTCCGACAACGACTAGGTAAATTTTTTCCCATTTTCAACTTTTGTGACAATTTGTGACATTTTGTGACATGGAGTTTTCCGGCTCGTCCTCCATGGAGGTTAATCCGGTCAATGTGCTGACCGCCTTTTTCTTGTGTTTTGGCGAAAGGTGCATGTACCTCATGGTGGTCTTGATGTTCTTGTGCCTTAACTGAGCTGCCACCTCTTAAGGCGTACACCCTGCCATGGCAATGTGTGAGGCTGTCGTATGCCGTAAGGTGTGTGAAATGTTGCCCCCTCAATGCCAGCTCTCCTGAGTGCCGCACAAAAGGCAACAGCCACACTCTTGATATGTTCCCCTCGAAACGTGAAAACATACTCATCTTTTGCAGGGATTCTGCCCTTTGGCCTCAAGCGTTTCATAAGGGCCACAAGGTCGGCGTTCATGTCAACCCATCCGCCAGGCTTGGTAAGGTTATCAGCTGCCTTTTCCACGAACAGCCGCTCCCGCTTGAAATCAATATCTTTCCATCTGAGGCCCAACACTTCCCCCATTCGCAACCCTGCATGAATAGCAGTCTCAACGACAGGGCGAATATAATCGGTGCATTCAGGCAATAGCTGCCTAATTTCTTCTTTTGACAAGAACCGCTCCTTTTCGTGGAAAACCTCGGCATCCCTTGCAATGTCGGGGCTTTCTTTTGCGACCCACTCACACTTTTGCCAGCCGTGCCGATACAAAGGCAAACACCACGAAAGGACCTTGCCATGCGCCTCACCCAAGAGCGAAGAGAACATCCCCGGAAATCCTGCTGCCTAAGCGTGGACGGCCTTGCTGGGGCTTCTGTTTTCACAGCGTTCGCCAGGAACATAAGTCTTGAGGGCGCGTTTATTGAAACCCCACACGCTTTTGCTGTTAATGAAGAAATCGTTCTGAGCTTTGCACTCCCAGACCAGGACGAACGAATCGGAGTGCTCGGCAAAGTCGCCCGGCACGTTCCAGGCGGGTTTGGCATAACATTCGTAGGCGCACCCGAACGCCTGGCAACGATGATAGAATCCCTTCCTTGACCGATGCCGCCCGCATGAAAATACAGGATTTTCTGCCGCGAGATACACTGTTCACCCTATTGAAATCTCCATGTCCGGCTGGCATCATCACACCACCAGGCTAGGGGAGCCGCCCTCCGAAAGCATCAAAATGGCGCATGTAACAGTTAAGAAATCCCCAAACCCTACCTTTTAGCCGGCTCCCTGGCCTTTCCTTCAAGCCTTTCCTGTGAACTTCCCTCTGAAAAATGGGGAAATTCCTGATGCAAATGAGGCAATCACCCTATTGCTATCGCCACGATATCTGTCTATGTTTCATTCATACAAGCAAGTTCTAGGGCTGGTGGCAAAATCAGTCTCTCCTCACCTACTATTAGATTAAGTGCTGAGACTCCGACCTCAGCCCTGGATAACTCACCCCGGCCGTGGGGGCCTCCTTCTCTTCTCAAAGGTCCAACAGCCTTGAGGCTCCTCCGGCCTTTTCTTTTGCCCGTTCCCAACCCTTCTTTTCTGCTCTTATTGATGTTGATTTCCCCCCTGTGGTGCTTATCTTGATCTTGAGGTCGAGGGATGCCCACACCTTCCTCCCAACGGCAGGGGATCATCATCCCCTGGAAAGCCCCTCGGCCTCAAGTATTGCCCGTTCCCTCTCACACCCCATGCTCAGGTATGCCTCTGGCCGGGATCGTTCATTCTGGGGCCGACCAGGCTGATAGAACGCATGTTCTAGTGTCCGGCTCTTGGATAGTTGGGCTTGAGCCTTGGATTTCTTTTTGAAATCTCTGCTACATGCAAAACCTAGACTATTGCTAGGCATCCGCAGATCTTCCAGGCCTGATATACTGAGTATGGCCTTGGCCCCCGGCGTGCTCTTAATGCTCTTGACTTTTCACGCCCCCTGCTGTAATTCGATCCCACCTAAGCTTCATCTTCAATCATTCTACCCAATTCAAGGTGACTCTTCATGGGGGAAATCCTCAAATTGTGCCTATCCGGCTCCTGACAGGCGTAGTGTGCCCTGTTAGGGGCCTGTGTTGTGCTAATTCCACGCTATCGTAATCCGCCAGGTGTCCGTTTATCTGAAGGCCATGCGGTTCGTGTCTGTCAGGGTAAAAGGAGGTGGTGCCTGAATGTCGAAACAGAACCTTTTTCCACGGCTTGAGATCACCGCGACTCAAAGAAGACGGTCTCGCAACAACCGAATTAGACGGCAAAGCAAAAAGCTCCAAGTTCCCCGCCTTGGGCGGGATTTGCAGAGTCGTCAGGAAAGGAGAAGGAAAAATGCATAAGAAGTTAGTTATTATCATGGCAGCGTTTTGTGTGCTGGCTTTAGCGGGAACGGTTATGGCAGGGCTACCACTTGGCACAAAATGGGTAATCACATACGACGGATATATTTGTCAGGACCTGAGCAGTGAAACCAAAACCATTACGGCAGATACACTGATCGTTGTGACTAACAGCCATCCGACCTGGACTATGAACGTCTTGCTGGACTTTTTTGACAAAGACGGCACCAAGATCAATACCAGCCCAGTAGGACTTCTGGCTGGCACACCGCCATTGTTGAGGGATGAAGTCCCCACTGATGGCTATGGCTGGATTACCCTTAGTTATGTTTTGAACCGAGACAGCATAGATCCCACTGGGGTACACGGATATGGCGAGAAGCTGTCTTTCAGGGTCTACACTAGCCCCGGGAAGATACCCCCTGTCGTTGAGGTCAAGCAGGTCATTTACAAGAATCCCATAGAATACGAAGTACTAGGCGATCCGCGGCATTTGTTTGTCTGGTTCCCCGCGTATATTCAGACATGGGCTGAGACTGCACTGGGTGGGTTGACCGGCACCGGCTTGGTGTATAAAAAATAGCAGTAGCTGAATCTCAGAGCAAGGCAGGGTCAGAAACGGCGAGCCGATCGCTTAACGTGTTGAAGAGAAATTAGAAAGGACTGCTGACTGAGTATCAGCGGTCCTTTTCTTTCTGGAAGAAATCATTCGCAACGGGCAGGCGCTGTGCTGCCTGCAACATTTTAATTTTACACAATAAGGGAGCAAGTATTAAGAAATTTCCAACACGCTAAGCGATCGGCTCGCCAGAAACGGCTCTGCCTTTTTTACATCTATACTTAGAACACAGATAACTGCTATTATGTTGTCAGTGGATCTATCCCATTGAAAAAGTTAGGATTATTTGGATGCGGCTGGGAAAGCGACTATCGTCATAATATTCAACAGGTTAAGCCTGTTTCGTGCAGTCATCACAAATAAACTGACAACATAATTCTCAGGGCCAAGGGACACCCCACCGGTTTCTCCCCTGGGGGAGAATTTCACCCTGATCCGGTTATCGAGCACGCTTAGGCGAAAGATCCGGCCGCGAGGGCCGCTGCCTGGCCGGAGGGGACCCTCTGCTATCCACTCTGTC
>SDBT01006437.1_pt1 | contig 19482 bp, 43 predicted proteins | sample 2277101 | NCBI WGS metagenome assembly SDBT01 (sample SAMN10404973, study PRJNA504765) | marine sediment metagenome | isolation source: marine sediment core GS10_PC15, 103 cmbsf | place: Arctic Ocean: Southern Knipovich Ridge | collected 2010 | reverse complement strand
AGTCAAGGTTATTTTGCCCCAGTGACCAGTCCTTGTGCTTTCGTCCGGACGTGGGAACAGTAGCCACAGCAGTATTCCTCCTGCGATGGTGTCACGAGAACCGGCTGTTTCCCGGGCCGGTCGCGAAACTTAACCAGTGCGGAGTGCGGGCGAAACCCTATTCCGTGCAGCACGTCGGCCGTCGAGTTAGAGCATTCACATTTGAGTAGCATTGTTATTTCCTTTATCATTTCAGTCCCTTACGGTCTTGAGTAATTCAGTCCGCAGCCGATTCAAGGCGTCAATCGCGTCTTCAATTGCGTCGTGCGTGTCTCGGCGAAGCTCAGGAAACGTCCGTTTGTGACGGCGGACGTTCAGCCGTTTTCTAATCGCCTGCGAGGCAACACCGGATATGATGTTTCCAAGTGCGTACTCGTCGCGACGATCAAGTGCGGCATGGGCTGTCCGCAGTTGCCAACTGTAACACACTTCCGCTGTCGTGGATTGGTTCATTATCGGCTTAACTTTCTGTTGACGCGGGAGGTGTCAAGGGGAATCAGTCTCTCCGTACAAAGCGTTGTGTTGTTCCTCTTCTTCGTTTCGGGGAGCTTCCTCAAACATGATCCTAAACTGACTTGGGGCGTTAGGTTTTGTCGTAGAATGCCACCGACCAAACCGGAGCTTGTTGTTGGCAATTTCTTGTTTTATGAACTCTGCTTTGTTCATGGTTCCTGCCGGACCTTGTCTGGCTCGATGTAGGTCACGGTCTTATGCCGTGATTCCGCGTACTCAATCTCGCGGCGCGTACTGTCGCCGATGTAACCGGCGATGTTCAGCACCAGCACCCAGTCCGCTATGTCGATCTTTCTGAAGTGAAGTTCGTCGAGCCGGTCCGCTACGTCCTGACCAAGAGCCTCGCCGCCGTGGTCCTCTGCGTGCTTGCAGACACCAACAGTCAGGACGATATGCCCGTCAAGTGTGAGTTGCCACCCGACGGCGTGGAATGCGTCCATAAAACGGGTGGAACCACAGAGGCAGACGATTTTTGGGAAGCCTGGGGGCAAGATAATTGCCCGGCGGTATTTCACTTTAATATCTAGGTTCGCCATTGCTTCACTCCCTCCATTCTATGACTTCAAATTCACCCGGCTTGAGTCCTAACAACTGGCAGTCGAAATCCGTCAGAATAGCACTCACCGCGCCGTGGCGATTGGTTTCGACTAAGTGATACGCCCCTTTTTTTGCAAACAGTCTGGGGGCCAATGGGAAATCGCTAACCACGGTCTTCAACATCTTGATTCGTTTAGGTATTCTCACGGTTTCAACCCTCGGGCTCGTCTGTAGGGGAGGTGTCAAGAGAGACATCCAAGATTACATCTTTTTCCTTCAGCGGCAGGGTCGCTTTCCATGAATTGCAATTTTCCACAACGCGGGCGATGCCGTTTCCTTCCATGTTCGATATCAGTATCCGATCGTCTGGATTATTCCTTGCCTTGATTTCTTCGAGAGTCAGCACCGTGCCACCGAGGAAGTAATTGCAGCCTCGGGCGACTTCCTTGCTGTCCAGGTCACCATCATTCTGTCGCGTCGTAAAATAAAAACTGTGTGGCTTTGCGCTGTGTCGTTCGGTAATGGTCCGAGCTATTTTGACCGCCTCATCTACGTCCCATGAATCGATTTTTCGGTCTGTGGTCTCTGAAACAAACGTGCCCGGAGACACGAAGGTCACGAAATGCTTTTCAATCATCATTTTCGCCTTCAATAGAGGTTTAGGGAGGTGTCAAGGGGAGTATTTCAAGTAGCCGTCACCCGATCTGTTCCACCGATCTGGATGAAGCAAATGGGGATGCCCAATCGCGTCACAGTCCCACCTGTACCCGATTCCATTGTCTGCCATTTCCGAAAATAGGGCTTCACCGTTTGGGTGTTTAAGCACTTGCTGGTGCATTAAATCTGCGATTGCGTCGGTGTGCCGCTGAATACGAGCGAGCACCTTCAAGAGTTCGCCGTCGGTCATCGTTTTACTTTCTATTGTCAGGGGAGGTGTCAAGAGGAATCCTGTGCCCGAAACGCCTCCTCCACCATTTCCAGAAACTTGTCTCGTTGCCTGTCCCGAGCCGCAGACCAAGCCGCATCCGCAGCAGCAGCAGCAGCCGCAGACCCAGACCCAGCCCCAGCCCCAGCCCAAGCCCAAGCCGCAGACCGAGCCGCAGACCCAGCCGCAGACCCAGCAACAGCCGCAGACCAAGCCGCATCCCCAGCCCCAGCCCAAGCCCCAGACCCAGCAGCAGCCGCAGACCAAGCCGCAGACCAAGCCGCAGACCAAGCCCCAGCCGCAGCCCCAGCCGCAGCCGCAGCCGCAGACCAAGCCGTAGCCCGGATTGTGTCGTCGCCCGTTTCGAGATATTCGCGCACTATCGATGGTGCGTCCCACAGATCGATCACCTGCAACGCACACCACCGGGCAAATTCACGCAAAAGAGGCTCGGCGTCAATGGTCGCCAGAATCTTCCGTCGCCTCCCTACCCATTTGTCAACCGGTTCGCCATGAGGCTGCAATTCCCCGTCAAGCTCTACTTTATGGAGCAAATTCCCCGTCGCAAAATCAAGTGCATCCCGTGGATGCTCGGAGGCGTGCAGTCCGCTCTGGCACGGCACTATCGGGCCGTCGTGCTCCAGCCATTCTCCCACGGCCGGAATAGGGCGGCCATCGCGGAGTGTGTCAGCGGTAAAATGATATCCGATCATGGTTTCACCTTTCCGGTGTCAAGAGGAATCAGTAACGTCGACAGACGCCTTGGCTCTACTCGCCCGCTCGGCCGGAGAAGTATAGGCGGCTTCCTCGATTTCCACTTCCAGCTTCTTGAACTCTGCCACCCACTCTTCGTGCGGGTTTTCGCAGCGTCCGGAAGCAATGTGAGTAAACCGGTAGACCATCTTTACGAAAGGATCTTCGGACATTTCCAGCAAGGTAAGCCCTTGGAGTGTTCTGCAAACGCGACCTGGAAGATCTGCAGGGCGTTCGTATTTGTCGGTCATTGCTTCACCAGTGGGTTAGGGGGAGTTTTCATCGCCCGTATTCTGTCGCACAGGTTTTCAATTTCGGTGGCGGCCCGCAGAAGCAACTTGCAGATGTCCGTGTGTTCCGGATTCTAGCTCATTGGCCCGGTCGCCCATTCTCGGAGTTCGCTGGATACGGCCTCACTCATTACTTCGCCTCCAATGTGTCAAAGGGAATCAGCCGTCCGACGAATCAGTGTACTTGATTTCATGGCGCCGCCGTGGGTCGCCGTCGATTTCGAGAACTTGCTGCCAACTGAGAGGGAAGTCTGTCGTCGTCTCGTGCGTGACATCTCGCCACACATGCCCGTTGATGTAGATGCCGGGTCCGCTCATCGCTTCACCTATGGGGATATTTTAGCGGCAAGACTACCCGGTCCACATCAATGTCAAACCAATTCGTCATGTACCACCGCCGCATCATCCGAAACCGATGAATGAATTCCATTGGTGAATGGCTTGACTTGATTTCCTCTCGTGGTACACGTTCACGGTACTCCGGTTTATGCCCCCATCGACTCCCGCCAGATAGGGTCATACGAGGTTCCCCCGCCCAATTACTAATAAACCACCATCTCCCGTCGTGATATACCCTGCTACCGAGCTGCAGTTTCCCAATTGCCTTCAGCCCGATAATAACACCTTTGAGCCAATACACTATTTTCCAAAATCGTCTTTTCATCACTTCACCTTCAGTGGGTTAGATCGACACGAATCCTTGTTTTAGCATTCGGATTTCGGCATCCTTGCGTTCAAGGACAATCCTTACCAGTTCAGCCGGCGGAGTACCCATCGGCCCCTGCTCGGCGTCAACCAACTTGCAGACGTTGCATTCCCGATCCGGATTCATCGTACAATGGGCTTCGTGCTTTCGCATGTGCCCCGCCGCACAGCCAGACTTCTTGCAGAAGTCGCAGTAGTAACGGTTGACTCGTTTGTTCTCATCAACGAAGTGCCTGTTGAGAGATAGCGTTTGCGATCGCTTCGCTGAGAGTGTCCCCCGTGAATCGGCGAGGTTGCCATCCCGTCCAGTTTGATGTTACTTCCACGAAGCAAGCCGGTCCGTCCCAGTCTGGATTGTCGCACGGAATCAGAATCGTGTTGCCCTCATCCTTTCGGAGTTGGTCAATATTGTCGACGATGGCCTGAAGCCGTTCCAGTTTCACTGTCATCTCGGAGAAGCGGTTATCCCTCGCGTCCATTAGTTCCTGGAGACGCCGGCTCTTCTTTGTCCATTGGCGACAATGCCACCACCAGCCTACGTGGAGCCTGGCTAATGCTATACGGGCCTTCAATCGCTTCATCGCTTCACCTATGGGTTAAGAGGAATTCAGATCAAGAGTGGTCCTCAATCATCCACTCGCACCTCCGATGCCTAAATCGGTTTCCGCCTCCCTGGATTCCCTCAGCAGCTTTGTCATCCCATCTTCTAGGTGCGGTATCGTGCTTTCGTCTGGTGCCGTGCCGTCGCGTATCATCCTGTCGATGACCTTAGAAGGTGTTACCGGGCAGCACACATCACACCCTCCACCGCTGCAACTTGTGTTGCCGCAACAGTCATATTGATAAGCAATGACTTGGCACAATTTGCAGTAGAACCAGTTCTCTTGTTTTGGCTCGAAGTCGGGCATGTTCATATCGCGTCCCACCACCGATCTGGTGCACCATCGAGGTACCCAGCTTCTGACATTCGCTTAGCCACCTCGCGGCAGTCGTCGCAACGACAATCGTTCACAGCAAAGCCCGGGCAAGTGCCCGACTCAACCAGGACGTGCGCGTTTTGGTCGCGTTGTTTTCTTAATGTATCTATTTCGCGTTTCAGCGACGCGATATATGGGTCGTCTTGAGTTGGCAATGTCGCCTCCCTTGCATAGAGTGTCAGTATTGCTCGATCTTGAATCCGCCACCGTTGGTTATTAGTATCCGGTGTCTATTTCTAGCTCTGCCTCTTGTAGTCTTCGCTTGAATTCGATTTTCAGGTCGACCAGTTCGTCGCGAGTGAAGTGCCGCGTGGTGGCCTTCAGTTTATGCAGGCGGTCAATTACCTTTTCCCCGCGAGCGTGTTCCATCCATTGCTTGAATTCCTGCGGCATCCCACTGTGGTAACGGTTACATGATGAACACTGAGGGGCAACGTTTTCCTCTTCAAGCACGATCGAGAAACATCGAGAGCCCAAAAAATGCCCCGTGTGCATTCCGCCGATACCGCTCTTCCACGGAAGCCGTTTCCCGCAGGTGACGCAGACACACTGACCCCGATGACGGAATACGGAATCGATGCGGCCGTCGATAATGGCCACAGCGGTGCCGTCGGGTTTGGCTCCGGCTTCCGCTCGGATCATGCTCTGAAAATCAACCGCAACGAACTTACTAACGCAAGTACCGATCTGGTATTTCCGAAACGTTTTCAGCATTCTTTCACGCTTAGTCATTTATTGCCTCTCAACGCATTCGGCCAGTGGTTCGTCCTCTGGGCCGGTGTCGATTGTATTGCCGCCAGCATCACACAGGTAGACAGACCAGACCCCCGCTTCAATCGTGATATCAATCGCGAAACCAATAGGTAGCTTTTCGGCTGCATCGTATAGGGCCGCTCGTTCGATTTTATCGCTCACTTCAGTTCATCCTGGTATTAGTCAAATTGGGTGAACGAGCCTATTGTTATTTGTCTGTTATGATCCCCCCGTTCACCCTTCAGTTTGTCGTTTAAGGCTCTGATTAGATGCAAGTTGCCTTCGTGAATGTCACGCCATTCCACTTTCGTTGGTCCGAATTCACAGACGCTTATTTCTGTTCCATCGTCCACCGTTCCAGGCGTAGTCCGTCCGCTACCGTCTGCCTTCACTTGGATCCCGAGGCAAACGCGGCATCGATTCAATTTTGCAATTTCCTGCATCAGTTCAAGTAGTTCAAGCAGCGTCATGGTTCTCTCCTGGTATTGGTTAGTGCCTCCCGGCATTGGTTACAGTAGCTCGATTTGCTCTGGAAGATCTTTGAGGAATTGTTTCGCGTATTTCCCGGCCTGGCGGATGCTCGCTTCCGGCCGCCCTGACTCCTGTGCAACGCGGATAATATCTGTCAGTAGGTCTTCCACTAAGGCCGTCGTTACCCCTAAACGGGCAAATCGGCGATCGTCTTCATTTGACTCCCCGACCGGATCGATGGGGCCGATGAGTTTCGTGATGATTTTGTAGTAGTCCATTGCTATACCCTCGTGTCCATGGGAATTTCAAGATCGTTCCGGAGAGTAACGAGTTGCCGAACAACGTCCAGTCGCTCGGCAAGCTGAATCAACGCCTCTCGCTTCTTCGGTTTGATTCGTTCATCTTCCTTGTGGGCCGCTTCGAGTATTGAGTCCAGCGTGCCAAATTCCAGAATCAGGTCTGCCCCGCCCTTGACTCCGATTCCAATTGCCCCTTTGACGTTGTCGACGGAATCGCCCGTGATGGTCTGCATCTCCGCCCACTGGTCCGGTCTGATTCCTGTGTCATCCAGCAGGTTTGGGTGTTCGGCTGCGGCGAGATTGCTGTCGAGTTCTTCGTCTTCGTCTTCGGTGGCTGCTCGCTGCGCGCGTAGCTCTTGCAGTCGTTCGGATGGTCCTGCTGCATACCAAGCGTATTCCGGAATCATCTCGCCGACTGGGTCTTCTGTCCACTGGACGCCCCTGAGCATATTGCACGTTCCGCTCATAGCTTGGTGGAGGTCCTTGTCGTACGCAAGCAGGGAGACTTTACCGTCGAACTGGGCAGCATAGGATGCCAGCAGGTCATCGCCCTCGAATCCCTCAATGGTCACGCACTGGAAACCGTCGGCTTCCAATTTGCTCCACAGCGTGTGTAACTGGTGTATTAGCTCGGGCTCCTTCGGGTCGCGGTTTCCTTTGTACCCGTCTTCCCAATCCTTTGTGAGTTCCTTCCTGAAGCTAACGAGGGAGTCAAAGCACATCACCGCATCGGACAGATTCTTCTCGGCCAGTCGGTCAACGGTTCTCCGAATCCACTTAGCCACGGCGTCGCCTGCGTCCAGTTCTCCACCGCTCTTAAACGTACGCACCAGCCAGTAGTTGCAGTCGACGGCTAAGAGCCACCTGGACCGCTTCTCGGCGGACACGGTCTTGCGGGATTCGTCGCTGGTGAGGCCAGCATCAACCGCCGCCTGTACCCTGGCAATTCGGTCGGGCTTGTTGCTTGCTTGCATGTGCTGCGTCCAGGTTGCCAACTCATTTCGGTCTTCGGAAGCTGGGTAGGCCCTGGAAACCGCTTCGCACCGAGCGATTAGGCCGGGACTGGTGTCGGCTGGGAACACCTGATACAAAGTGTCCTCCGACATCGCCCGCGCTTTGATCGCAATGTCACCGATGGCCCAATTCACCAGCTTTTGTGCGTTCACCCAGTACTGGGCGTGTTCCTGAAAGTCCTCTAGGGACATATCTTTCCGAAAGTCGTACTTGAGTCCGGTCATGACGCTCTCTTTGCTTTCGGGGGCAGTGTCAACGCCTCTTCTGTCGTCCAGCCGTTTTTCAGCCGACACCACAACGCTCCGGTGGTTAAGCCTACCTGTTCAGCCCACTCTGAGATGCAGTGTTCCTGCCCTTGAAATGACACCATGACATTACTGCGACGATTGCGTTGCTGCTGCTTTTGCGTAGCCCATCGGCAGTTGGACTTTTCGTAGTCTCCGTTTTGGTCGGGGTATCGGTCTATTGTGTATTCACAACTGGGACGTTCTCCCATGTCCGCCAGGAAGTTCTCGAACGAACCCATCCATCCCTGACATACTGTAATGCCGCGACCTCCATAGCGGGGGTAGTCTTTGTCGCTGGGGTTGCAGCATCGCTGTCTCATGCTGTCCCATGATTTATATGTGAGCGAACCCGTTTGTCCGTGTGTGGTGTTTTTGTGGCCCGAGTGTGCCATAACCTCTCGTTGCAGGCATCTGCACGACCGGGTTGCTCCTGATGCCAATGACTCTAGGAGCACCGTGGCTGTCTCGCCGCAATCACAGCGACACGCGAAGCAACGACGCCGCTTTCCGTTAGGCGAGATATAAGGCTCCGCTTCCTCGATAACCGTCAGCCGCCCGTACCGATCCCCTGGCTTGACTTCGATCTTGCGTCCCATTCGTGTTCTCCTGAATGGTGAACCCTTCACCCGGCTGAGAACACTGTTGCGCAGATTTGCGCAAGAGATACCGGGCAAAGGGTTCATGTATCATCAGTGTTCTCTACTTCAAAGGATAGCAAAGTCTGCGAAATAAGTCAAGCCGAATGCTTCCGCCTCTTCTATTGACAGGCCGGAGGCGTCGAAGAATCGTTCCCGTAATCGGCTCATTTCTACCCTCCTCCCCAGACGGCGAATGCTACGGGGTCGTCAAGCTCGTACACGTCTGGCGAGTTGCCGAGATCCTTGTCCGGAATGTACGAACACACTTCCAGAAGTTGCTTACGGGCTTGCTCAACATCCGTCGCAACCGCAACCATTATTCCGGATGTATAGTCGGTCAGCGTGTCTTCCCAAACAAACAGCTTCATTGTCCCGTCTCCCTAAAAGGTTACGATGGCGTATGCCCCGCTCCAAATGGGATATCGGCGTCAGGCCCGGATGGGTCAACCGTGGATTCGATTCGCGTTCGGCACTTAGCGATCGCTTCCAGCGTCCAGCAGGCGTGGTCCGCTACGGGGAATTCGCCCGCCACGGAGTGAACGAAACGAACGAATCCCTCGCGTTGTTCGGATGCCGCGATATCGGCCGCGAATTTTTCCCGCCACGCAATCGCCAGTTCCGCAACCGTTTCCTTGGAGACTTCGTTGTCCTTTGGCAAGGCCCATTCTGGAAGCCTTGGCGGTTGCCAGTAGTATGAGCCGCCACCGTGTTTCTCTGGGAGTTTTGCCCAGTTCCATCCTTTTGCTTTCTCCTCCTGTACTTTCGCGAATGTCGCGTCCAGATAGTAGAGATACCGTCCGATTCCCCACTGGGCACCGGCCCTTTTCATGGCCCCTGACCACCCGGATTTGGCTGCGTCAATGTTGTTTGCTGCGGTTGCCAGCGAGACATCCCACTTGGTAATCCACTCTTCAGCGGTCCTAACCTGACAGTAAATGGAAATGCCGCAGGCGAACGCTGGATTGCCTGATATGTCCAGGATGCGAGGCTCTTCGAGTTTCCAGCCCGCGGGCCCGCATTCTTTGTCAAGACGACTCTGAATCGCCCTGGCCGTGATGTACGCCAGCACCATACAGAAGATGCCCTTGGAATTCTTCCCGGATTGACCCACCCGCCATTCGATATCCTGGGCCGGAAACGGGTCTTGCAATTTCGATAGGTCCATTACGATTCCTTTCTTCGCTTTGCTGCTTGCAGTCTATGATTCGCATTATTTCATACCTTCCGCGATCGCGCGGATGCTCGTGAAGCAATCATTGAGCAACTGAGACACCTCGATTGCGGCCTTAGTGGCAGCGGGCGATACTCCCGGCACTTCGATTGACGCCACGGCATTGGCAACTTGGCTCAGCTTTTCCTTGTCCGGACGAAGTGCTTCCGCTCCAAGCCGGCCCGCCTCCGCAGCTTCAGCCTCGGCTTTCTCTCTCGCAACCTTTTCGGTGGCCTCCCGTGCAATACGGGCCTCGGTTTCATTCTTTGCCTTTTCGGCAGCTTCTGCCTTGGCTTTCTCCAGTTCCTTTGCTTGCACGCGATTGGCTTCGATGGCGGCCAACCGGGCGGTTTCGTTTTTGATTGCCTGACGGTCGGCCTCGATCTTGTCCCGGGCCGCCTTCTGCTCGGCGGCAATGTGGTCTTGCTCGGCCTTGACTACCCGGGCCTGGGCGTCCAGCTTATCCTGAGCGGCCTTCGTTTCGGCCTCCAGCTTTTTCCGATCGACTCGAATCCGTTCCTTCTCCGCATCTTGCTCGGCCTTGACGCGGGCGGCCTCTTCATCGGCAATCCGCTTGGCCTCGGCAGCTTCGGCGTCAGCTTTCGCCTTGGTCTCCGCTACCTTCTTTCGCAGTTGCTCGGTTCTGATCCGCTCTTTCTCGTCGTCGATCACCTTTTCCTGTCCGAGCAGATGAGTCTCGATCGGCTCCAGCAGTGCCGTCAGTCGCTTGGCTTCACCATCGACCGTGCGCCCAAACTTGAGAGCATCGGCTTTCAATTCCTTTCGCAGCTTTTCGATGGCAACCCGCTTGCTCCGGCAGTCCATCCGTGCATGATGCACCTTGGCGTAGCCCTTCACGTCCTTCAGTCCGGCAATCTGCAACGGCAGATATTCCTCGGCTAGGGCTGCTATTGCGGTGTCCGAAGGGGAAAAGCGGGTCAACTGGGTCTCTGTGTCGGGCGTGTAAATGTCTGTCGACATTAGTTAGTCTCCGTGGTTAGGGTTGTCGCGTTGTTTCATGAGTCAGCCCAATTCTTTCTACCAAATCTTTCGCCATAAACGGCGGATCAAACCGACTTCCGGCTTTGCCGCGTCCCATGGCGGGGGTGAATCTACCTTTGGTTTGTCTGCCGGGCCCGCAAGACGAATAGCCTCGGCTACCGTTCCGGCTCGCGACTTCTCACCGTCCGCCTGGAAGACGAGCCCACGCCTGCGAGTATTCGGCCACACGTTGACTAATCGACTGCCGCACATGATTTGCCAATGCGTGTTGTGGCACCATCGCGGTTTCAGGCCACTAGATTTGACCTCACGAGCAAAGTCATCGTATGATATTTTCTTCATGATTCGGCCACTTTGTCTGCTTTCTCTTGCCAATCGGTTAGGTCTCTGGTCGGCCGCCGTCCGGGCTGTTCCAATTCCTCGGAAGTCATCCCCAAAGCGGCAGCGACTGCATCTATTGTGAGCTGGGTAGGCTCACCGTCGCCGTGTTCCATTTCCCGGATGTAGGAAGCCGAAACCGCGCCCTTGGTCCGATCCGAGAGCATGATCATATCCATTGGGGCCGCGGTGCGCTTCAGCCTGACGTTTCGAGCGATGAGCAGCCGGCGGATAACGGCTTGCTGTCGGATCACTTCATCGGCCAACGTCGCCACGGCCGCATTGATTCCAGCATCCTCGGGCAGATACGCCAAGTGCCTCTCACCGGCATACCTCAATGCTCCTGCTACGTTCATGTCGGGCACTCCTGTACTTGTAGTGGTTCAGGCCACTCGGACGGGTCGCCGCCCTTGGGGTGCTTGAATGCGAGCTTGGCACCGGCTGCATAACTGCCCCACTCACTGGCAAAAGGCGGGCATATCTCCCAGATGTTGACGTTACTGGTGACCGCAAACGACCCCAACTGTTTTACGAAGCATGGTACGCCGGCCGCCTTGCACTGTTGGACGATAGACTCGATCCATTCCATCTGGCAGGGCCGGGCCCCGGGGCCGGAATCGCCGCCGACGATGACCCAATCGATTTGCGTCGTAAACTTGATTAGCGGCTGCACGTCGTTCATCGCGCCCGCTCCGCAGTCGTCGCAAAACCAGCGGTTTCCCTCACTCGTCGCAATGTCTGCTTCTATGTTCCTGCTACTACAGTACGGGCATTGCCAATCGTGCGTGTCACAAAACAGGTCGTCAATCGGTCCCACCAGCGGTTCCAGGCTCAGCCCGAGCACGGGGACCAGGTCGCGGCATTTCAGCAGGTGACCGATCCCCGCTTCGAGGCTCTCTTGATCGGATGCGGAGTAGAGAAGCCAGACGTTATCAACGCGACGACACACTCCGGTAGAGCCATCGCTTTTGGAGTATGGCATCCACGTCGTCGGCCAGCCGTAAGTGGCTCGGCCTGCATTCTCCGGCCGCTTGGTGGCCAGGATATAGTCGAGGTTCGGCGTCTGGTCGATCAGGCCGAACATGTCGCGGCGAAGTTGATCCATGGGGGTTTCATCCTTAGCATTCACTATCGACCCTTGCCAATCCTCGAATGGATCCATCGAAGGGAACACGCGGAGGCGTGTGGCCACTGGTTCGGCGTCTCGATTCCACGCGAGCGGCTTCTTCCAGTTCGCGTCTGATGTCCGACGGCGCTTGTCGTGAATACAGAGCCACGGATTCCATGTGTGATCCGCCAATTGTATTTTCGTGTCTTCAGCCATGGGTTCGCTCCAATCGATTGGTAAGAAACGGTCCCGACGTTCACGCTCGTCATCGGCACGCTCGAAGTAGTCTCGCTGGTCGAAGTCGCCGGGCTCTGGGAATCCTCGCGTCATGCTTCGGACTCCGGTCGGTTGGCTTCCACAAAGTTGCAGATCCTCTCCGTCGCTTCCGGGACCTCATTATGGAATATTCGATCATTCCACTCATCGCGGAACTGCTTGACTGTGTCGTTATGCACCTCGCGCGATGAACATACCATTTCCGCCATGCGGCAGAGTCGGCCTTCCCACTCGCCGCGTATCAGTTCCAGCAACTTATAGCGATAGTTCCGCTCTGCCAAGATGGCCTCGGCAATTTCCCGGTTGCCGGCGTGCAGCTTTTTCAGGGAATCCTTTGCTTGAATGGAGTCCATACATACGATCTTTGACGACCCCGAAAGCGCGCTCAAGTCTGCGCTCAGCTTGCTGCATTTCCAAACCAGGTGGCTCACAAGGATAAGCAACGCAAAGATAATTACCACACAACTCATCGTTTCTTCCTTTCCTTGCTTTTGGCATCCGGCCGACTGACCTGAACCTCATGCGGAGCCTCGATTCCGAGACGTACCTTGTCGCCCCCAATACGACACACCGTGATAATGATGTTGCCGTCTATCAGGATCTGTTCGCCTAACTTCCTGCTGAGAACTAGCATGGTATCCCTCCATTGTCCGGCCCGGCTCGCCCTCCTGGGTTGCCGGGCGCCGTCCGTGGTTACGCGGTATCCAACCCGCTCCAAGCCGCTCCCACATCATGCGGGGCGCGGGTTCCTATTCTGGTACGTCCTCTTCCTGGTCATCGATATAAATGAAGCGGCCCGTCTCTTCCCACCAGTCGTCCCATTCGTCTGAAATGGCCGCCCTGTCGCGGAGCGTGCCGAACCCGTCGTCCCAGACGAACGGCGGGTCAGGATACCGTTTCCGATCTAGGTACCCACGATGCCAGAAGCCGATAAAGTAGCAAATGCAATTGCCGGCCAAAATTGCTAAGTACATGTAGTACATGTGCCAGTCCATGATTGCCTCTTATTCGTTCTTGTCGATTTTCAGCGTTGATCCGTTTTTCACAACGCGCACTCGCATCGTGCTTTCGTGGCGTGCCGCTTCGTTTGAGATTACGGTCGGCAGCTTCCTGTCGTGTATATGCAGATCGCCTTCCACTCGCTGACAAGGCGCGCCTATAAAGTCCTCTGGGTATTCCCCTGAGGCGGTCACTTTGCCCCATTGCCCGTTCCGCAGTTTGTCGGGCCGGATGTCGTCGTGTGTATCTTCTGATAGCGTCAGCATGATCAATCCTTTCCGTCTGTGAGTGCGGTGCCGTATAACTTCAGTTTGCCGGCCGCGGCCTTTGTGGCGATCTCGTCCGCTTCGTCTGCCCATTCCAAAAAGCCCTTGGCTATGCCTCTCAGTCCGTCGGGGTCGGTGCCAAACCGGATAGTCTGGACCATAAATTCCTTGGCGCGATGACCGTCAGCATCATCAAGATACTGTGGTTCCTTCGTGGTCAACGCGACTTCTATGCACGCCCCAAACTCTTCTCCGTCCACACTTAGCGAGATATTTCTGGCGAGGTTTACTGCTATTTTCATGATGTCCTTTCGGGTTTGCGAGTTTGCAGGAGGCTTAGTTGCTTGCGTACAACGGTGATCAGCCACCGCACCAACGGCACATTGTTCTGATTACGTCTGCTGTACTGGTCATGGCTTCTTCTTTCCAGTATCGGGTTTATTTAACTCGTCAAGCGTATCCGCCACAATCAGATACGACGCGAAGTGTGCCCCTCGCCCTTCCATTTCACACGGGGTCGACACGCGAGGCAAGCCCGCTCGCTGGCACAACTCTTCCAGGGTCAAGCCCTTTTGCTGTCGCTTGCGTTTCATCCACGCCTGCAGCGTCTTCTTTTTGGCGACCCTACGTTGCTGTTTCTTTTTGCCGTGCCAGTTTAATTCAAATGCCATCACGATATCCTCGCTCTTGCTGCGTTTCCGTATTTCACGACCGCCAGTCGATCGGCCTCTCTGAGATTGGGAGCGATAACCGTTCCAGCTACTCGGCCGTCAATGTAGATCGTGTAGGTGTTCATCGCGTCGTTCTCCGTTTGAATTATTCCCCCGCCCGGCGTTAGGCTCCCTGAGTTTCTTCTCGGACGATCTCACGGATCATCTCTTCGAGGGTCAACCGTTTGGGTTCCGGTTCCGGTTCGCCACCTGCCTTTTCCGGTTTGCGAACTCCAGTGGCCACGAACCGGGGAGTGTGAACCTATTCCGTCGATCGCTGAACCCCTTCAGTCAGTCGCACGGGGCCGCTTTGTGATGGTAGCTTATGCTCCTATTTCCTTGGCCTCGCCATCCCGTACATGAACAGCAGCATCGCACATAGCATTATGGCGGCCGAGTAGTGAAAAGCTGATTCCATCGGTCTTGTCTCCTTGAGGGTTGTGGTTCCCTAGAACTTTCTCAAAACGTGATGGTTGTCGCAAAGCTCCTCCATGGCCTCGTCTGAGACCTGGAGCACGGTTATAGTCGGGTTGGCCATTGCCGCCGACAGAGGCTCGGGAACCAATTCAGCATGCGGCAGCCATCCGACGGGTTCGTGGTCGACGTGGGCGATTGTGGGCATGACTCTGTACTCCAATAGGGGTTGCCAAATAGGCTGGCTCACCCGCCCCGATCCCGTTGACCGTAGCGGGGAGCCAGGGAGATAGGGGGTCAGTCTAGGTTGCTCGCGCAATCGGTGCATAGCCATGTGACTAGGTGTTTTTCGACGGACTCCGCACACTCCAGCACCTTACCGCCCATGGTCCCGGTCGGGCCGTATTCGCCCCACTCAATCAATTCCTCGCACGCCTCGCAGCGGAAACTCTCTATCAGGTCGAGATCGTTTCCGTCCTCATCCTGGGCGTAGGCGTCGTACGGATTGCAGTGGCCGGGCATTCCGATGTCGGCCCGCTCACCTGCCCGCATGGCCGCCGCCTGTCTGTCCTCGGTCTCCATGATACACGGGTCGTTGGGTTCGCCGTGCCATCCCGGGGCCTGAAATACTCGGTACATTATCGTTTCTCCCTTTTGTGCCTCCCCCTGAAGTCTCCGGGGGCGAGTTCCGCAAATGACGCGGTTAGTTTGATTAGCGTACAATACAAATTTCGTGAACGTCGCCTTCACGGAGTTCCGGCGGATCGGAATGGCTGCCGGTCACCGGGTGGTAATTCAGCCGATCCCGCAAGGTTTCAAGGGTGTCGATCCCATGGTAATACCGCGTGGCCAACGTGGCTTTGCGTCGACTCCAGCCATGCACTTCCTGCAGGCGGTCCCGGCATTCCGCGAAATGCTCGCAGTTGTATCTCCGCTCAGGTCTGCGTTGTAGTTGCGTTTTCATCGTTTCGCTCCGTGGGGTATCACCTAATTACTACTGGGCCCTGGTATCGCATCGTCTGGTTCGTCGCAAGACTGCCCCAGGAAGCTGCTTGGGTCGACGGGGAGCCAGGAGAATAGTCAGTCGTCGTACGGTCCGCTGAGGATGCCGGACGCGTGGACAGCATACACGCCAGACCGGTCGCTGTACGCCCCTCCACTAAGGCTACCGCAGTCTCGCTGATCCTGCTCGACGCATCGTTGGGCCGTGGCTACCGACCTGTGCTTGTGATGGCACGCGCCCCGGACATTGTTTCCGTGGCCAGCTTGGTAATGCTTGATTCTGTCGGTCATCTCAAATTCTCCTGTGCCTCCACCTGAAATCTCCGGTGGCGAGTTGGCCGTGGTGGCCGGAAGTGCCCTGTGCGGTTGCGATGCCGGTCGGGGACGCTATCGCGGCACAAGGCGATAGCTCTCTCCGTAATACGACACACTGCCCTTGTGGCCGTAATCGGCTTCGTGAGCGACTATCGGAAATGTTCGGCCGAACACGCCAACCAGGTTCGGGCATTTTTTCCCGCCGGAGTCGATTACGTCGTAGCCGGATGGTTTTTTAGATTCGCTCATGGTTTCGCTCCTGTGCATGGTTTCGGTGGATTGCGACTGGGTTAGTAATCCAACTGGCGTTGTTGCTCGCATGCGTTCAGGTGTCGGCAATGCTCTGTGGCATCCTGCTCAGCGGTCTCACCCGCGAACGTGGAATGGACGTTTCCGCAACTGCTCACTACCCACCAGCCGCTCTTGCTCTGTTTTACGCGGTATTCGGTTGTCATGGTTCGTTCTTTTGCGTTTGTTGCTTCCGCGTCCCCTCATGTCTAATGACAGTATATTACATAATTCGGGAATTGTCAACGGGTAAAATGCCGAATTATGGAAATGGAGCAAAGTAATCCTAGATCGGGGGGATTAAAAGAAACGGCCCGAAATTTTAACGAGCGAGGGGACGTTAAAACGATCGGCGGAGATTCGCCGCAAGACGTGAGCCGGCCGGGGTTAGCCGTTAAAGGACAGGAATTCCCTTGACAGAGACGGGGAGCGAGAGTAGACTTCACCCGTTCGATGTAGCTGAAAGAATCACGAAGCCCTTAACCCACGAGGTGCAACATGCCCAGTCATTAGCGTCGTCCGAAAAGCATACACTGAATCGATTAGGCCCCGGGAGCGACACCCGGGGCCTTGTTCATTTGGCCGCTGGCATTCGGTCGCAAGTCCGGCCCGGCGTGATCAGAAGTTCAACCCACGTCCGCCGGTCCATCCTCGCACAGCCTAGCCCGACGTCCCATTGATGGCACCGCTGGCACCGGGCCAGGAGCAGATAAGCCTCCTGCGGGGAACGAGTGTCAGCGTCACACGCGTCTGAGAGGGCTCTCATGCGTTTGATTAGGGCATTCACGGGACTATTCTCGGCTGGCATTTTCGTTGACTTAAGAGACGGGTGAGACTAGTATGACCGAAGTTGACCTATTCACGAAACCGAAAGGGAATACCGATGAACCGAACAATCGCTGTAGTGTTGGTGCTGTTGATTGCGGGATGTCAGTCGGAGCCGGTATTGCCGGCGGCCGTGGTAGTCGATTGCCTGAAAGGTGACAGACATTTCGGCGGCCATTACCCCGATGGGCACCAGCCTCTGGATTCGATCCCCGTAAAGCAAACACAACTTACTGAGCCGACTCACGTTTCAGACCCTCGCCATGGTTGTTGTTTTCATGTCTGGTGTTCCACGTGCGAGCGGCATGGTTGCCAACTCGTCCCGTGGGCCGATGTGCATGACGCTATCGTAAGTAAGTAATTACCAATGCCCTAATGGGCAGTGTTTGTGAGGGTTGGCGACCCGAAGTGCGCAGGGGATTTCGAGGCTGGTGCATTTCTTCTTCTTGCCGGGGGCGGTCCATTCGCAACATTTCGTTTCGGGGTCGTAGTGATTGCACTCCTGGCACCCCGCGAGCGCTTGTGATCGGCTTTCTACGATAGCGTCTGACTGTCGATTGAGGTCGCGTCTGACTGTCGATTGTCCGCAGCCCCGCTTCTTTTCACTGGCCCGCTTCGTCCGTGACACATCCGGATACCCTGGCCTCCACCCTCTGATCCATGCTCTGCGATGGACCGGCCGCGACTGGTACAACTCGCAAAAATGCGGAGTCATCTTCGCCCCGGTCTGCGGACAATCGTACCACGCCTCACCGCCGGCGGGCAAGTCACACCCACAACTCACTCTGTCACGATCGCCCATAGGTCTGCGCTTTCTCCTGCCAGGCAACAGCCGAACAGATCGGCGAATTCGGGCCCGAGTATCTCCAGGACAAAAAACGGAATGGAAATTGGGCTGCACGTCACATTGTCATCGTCCGACTGTGCAAACACAATCGACTCGTTTACCGGATTCCCTAAGTCGTCTTTTGTGCGGTAGAGTTGCAACGTAAAGTCCGATCCAATGCAACCCGGCCACCCGTCGTCAAGCTGCTCGGAAAAATGCTCGCAACACCCGAACCGCCATTCGACTGTCTGGGTGCAGAGAGGCACGTCGCCACTCCGCCAGATGAACTCGCATTGCGTCCGAGTTAGCGTGATCGTCTGGCCGTCGAGCCCGATGAAGTCGCAACCCATCTTGTTCCGTAGCTCAATCGTCAGAGTCAACTCTAACGGTATGCACTTCCCGTCGCATGTACAAATACACGTATCGCAACCCACTTTCGGCGATGACATTTCCTGAATCACAAAGGCATCTTGCGCCGGATCGCTCAATTCGGTAAAGTTGACCGTTGAACCTGCCCCAACTCCCAGCCCGGATTTGAATCCGTCAAGGAACCGGCTGGGGTCGCAGATGTAGACCTCTTGGCCTTCGTATGCAGGCTCCCCATTTACACTCGCGGCGAAATATTCTTTTGTGAAACACGCATCCAATGTCCGTAAACCAAGCGAGACCGGCGGCGCGCCACATATGGCTAGTTGCGAGTTTGATCCCGTTCGCCGCTCCCACAATGTCAACGCCCCGTCCATCACATACTGAGCGAAGAAATAATTATTCGAGTCCTTGTAGTTTACGATCGCCTGGATAACTGATCCCGGTACTGTAGTGTCGTCGAATAATATTTTAAACGTGTGATTTGTTCGGAGCAGCTGCGTGTTGAATGTCGTGATCAACAATCCCGCTCCGACGCCTCGTAGGTAGAAATGAGGTGCCCCTCCTTGAATTGTCCACGTGCCCCCAACTTGCAAATAGTTGGGGCCGATCGTGGCCCGATTCAAGTCGTCGGCGAACGTCCAGCATTCACCACAACAGGGACAACCCGGAATGTGCTGTCTTAGCATGGTTCACCGCTCACGTATCGAGTCCCGTGAAACGTAAGGCTGGTAATTGCGTACACCTCGCCGGTCACTGCATCAGGAAATATATTGTAGATTCGCAGTTCTTCGTCTGTCTGAACCAGCGTCTTTGTATTAGAGGTGCCGTCGATTTCGATCAAACGGGTACAGAGAGCCGAATAGATCGTTAGTCCATCCCTGGCCGCGATACCGCCCGGTGGCGTCAACACGATAATGTCTTGCCCGACCGGTGCAAGATCTTGCGACTGCGCCGGGCTACGCCGATGCGACTCTGCGGCGTCGGCGTGGGCCGCTGATTCAGCCGCGCTCGGCGTTCGCCACAGTTGCCCTTTGCGGTACCGCTTCATTGTCTGTTTACCCTTGAGTATCGCAGAGCAAGCTAATCTTCGTGATACACCCGATCACTGCCGTGCCAGTGGCGCCGTCGTTGATCGATGTTGAGAGTCGAACGTGAAGCACAGTGCCCGGTGAAAGTGCCGCTTCGGTGATGGTAAAATCGATCGTCACAACGGAAGCGATGAGGGCATTCATGTTGTCGGACACGGCCGCGGAGGCGAGGTCGGCCGATACTGAGTTGTCCTCGTCGTTGCTG